>Ga0206117_100206_pt1 | contig 89649 bp, 84 predicted proteins | sample 3A5Ametagenome_FD_177997 | JGI IMG/M metagenome (GOLD analysis project Ga0206117, IMG submission 177997) | Enriched microbial communities from leaf-cutter ant dump, University of Wisconsin, Madison, United States - 3A5A | ecosystem: Environmental > Terrestrial > Nest > Insects nest > Nest dump... | reverse complement strand
CCCATACCCTTCGGCGCTCAGGCTCGCCCCGACTTCCTGCGCCACCATTTCGGCGGTGCCGGTCATCGTACCCACCAGGATGGTCACGTCGGTCATCGCTGTCCTCGTTTGCCGCACTGCACTAAATTGCATGCTACCTGAAAACCGCAGTTTCTCAAGCGAAATAATGCTTGCGCACCCAGCATAGTGCATTATTATGCATGTCAACGCCAGCTTGGGAGGACAAGATCCGATGATCACGTTCGACACCGCGCCCGCCCGCTATCGCCACTGGCGATTGTCGGTCGACGGCCGCATCGCCACCCTGACCCTGGATGTCGACGAGGATGCGGGGATCAAGCCGGGCTACAAGCTGAAGCTGAATTCCTATGACCTGGGCGTCGACATCGAACTGCACGACGCCATCCAGCGCATCCGCTTCGAACATCCTGAGGTCGCGACGGTCGTGCTGACCTCGGGCAAGGACCGGATGTTCTGCGCCGGCGCCAATATCTACATGCTGGGCACGTCCAGCCATGCGTGGAAGGTGAACTTCTGCAAGTTCACCAACGAGACCCGGAACGGCATGGAGGATTCCAGCCGCCATGACGGGCTGAAATTCGTCGCGGCCCTGAACGGCACCACCGCCGGCGGCGGTTACGAAGTGGCGCTGGCCTGCGACGAGATCCTGCTGGTCGACGACCGGTCGACCGTGGTCAGCCTGCCGGAAGTGCCGCTGCTGGGTGTGCTGCCGGGCACCGGCGGCCTGACCCGCGTGGTCGACAAGCGCAAGGTGCGCCGCGACCTGGCCGACATCTTCTGCACCAGCCAGGACGGCGTGCGTGCCGAACGCGCCAAGGAATGGGGCCTGATCGACGGCCATGCCGCGCCGGCCAATTTCGGCGCGCTGGTAGCAAGCCGCGCCGCCGCGCTGGCCGACGGGTCGGTCCGCCCGGCGGGCGCCAAGGGGATCGCGCTGGGCGACCTGAACCGCACGATCGACGACGCCGGTTTCCACTATACCCATGTCGACGTCACCTTCGACCGCCCGGGCCGCGCCGCGACCCTGACGGTCAAGGGCCCGGCCGATGGCGGCCCCGACACGGTCGAGGGCATCCATGCCGCCGGCGCCGACTGGTGGCCGCTGGCCATGGCGCGCGAGCTGGACGACGCCATCCTGATGCTGCGCACCAATGAAAACGACCTGGGCCTGCTGGTCATCAAGACCCAGGGCGACGGCCAGGCCGTGCTGAAGGTCGGCGCGACCATGGCCGCCCTGCAGGAAGACTGGCTGGTGCGCGAGACCATCGGTTTCCTGCGCCGCACCTTTGCCCGCCTCGACGTCTCGTCGCGCAGCCTGTATGCGGTGATCGACCAGGGTTCGTGCTTTGCCGGCATCCTGTTCGAACTGGCGCTGGCCGCCGATCGCAGCTACATGCTGGCCCTGCCCGACGGCGAGGAAGGCGCGCCCGAAATCGCGCTGGACGCCTTCAACTTCGGCCTGCTGCCGATGGTCAACGGCACCAGCCGCCTGGCGACGCGCTTCATCGGCACGCCCGAGAAGATCGAGATCCTGCGCACCCGCAACGGCGCCTTCTTCCTGGCCGAGGATGCGGTGCGCGAAGGCCTGGTCACCGTCGCCCCCGACGACATCGACTGGGAAGACGAGATCCGCCTGGCGCTGGAAGAACGCGCCAGCCTGTCGCCCGACGCGCTGACCGGGCTTGAGGCGTCCTTGCGCTTCCCCGGCGCGGAAACCGTCGAAACCAAGGTGTTCGGCCGCCTGTCTGCCTGGCAGAACTGGGTGTTCTACCGTCCGAATTCGACCGGCGAGCGCGGCGCGCTGAAGCTGTTCGGGTCGGGATCGAAACCGCAATTCAATTGGGAGAGGGTTTGATCATGGCGATCAATTATCAGGAACGCATTCCCAATAACGTCGATCTCGGCTCGAACCGCACGCTGCAGCGCGCGCTCGAGCATTGGCAGCCCGAATTCCTGAACTGGTGGCAGGACATGGGCCCGACCGACTTCCAGGGCCGCGACGTCTACCTGCGCACCGCCACCTCGGTCGATGCCAAGGGCTGGGCGACCTATGGCTACGTGCGCATGCCGGAATATCGCTGGGGCATCTTCCTGGCCGACCGCAACCCGGAACGCCGCGTCGGCTTCGGCGACGAATTCGGCAAGGATGTCTGGCAGCAGGTGCCGGGCGAGCATCGCTCGACCCTGCGCCGCCTGATCGTGACCCAGGGCGATACCGAGCCCGCCTCGGTCGAACAGCAGCGCCTGCTGGGCCATACCGCGCCGTCGCTGTACGACCTGCGCAACCTGTTCCAGGTCAATGTCGAGGAAGGCCGTCACCTCTGGGCGATGGTCTACCTGCTGCACGCCTATTTCGGCCGCGACGGCCGCGAGGAGGCCGAAGAACTGCTGCACCGCCATTCGGGCGATGCCGACAAGCCGCGCATCCTCGGCACGTTCAACGAGCCGATCTCGGACTGGCTGTCGTTCTTCATGTTCACCTATTTCACCGACCGCGACGGCAAGTACCAGCTGAAGTCGCTGGCCGAATCGAGCTTCGATCCCCTGGCCCGCACCTGCCAGTTCATGCTGACCGAGGAAGCCCACCACATGTTCGTGGGCGATACCGGCATCGCCCGGGTCGTGCGCCGCACGATCGAGGTGATGAAGGAAATCGGTTCGGAAGACCCTGACGCGGTGCGCCGCGCCGGGGCCGTCGACCTGCCGACGCTGCAGAAATACATCAACTTCTGGTTCTCGTCGGCGCTGGACCTGTTCGGTGCCGACCAGTCGTCGAACGCGGCGTCGTATTTCGCCAACGGGCTGAAGGGCCGCCCGGACGAGGCGACCTACGAAGACCACATCGTCCTCGACCAGACCTATGGCCTGGAAGTGCCCGACGGGGCCGGCGGCGTGCGCGTCGACCAGATCCCGATGCGTAACGCGATGAACGAGGTCAGCCGCGCGTCCTATGTCAAGGATTGCGAGATCGGCGTGGTGCGCTGGAACCGCCTGCTGCAGAAGGCCGGGTATGATTTCCGCCTGGCCCTGCCCAGCCCGCGTTTCCGCCGCACCATCGGCAGCTGGGCCAACGTGCCGACCGATACGTCGGGCAAGCCGATCAGCGCCGAGGAATTTGCCAACCGCCAGGGCGAATGGCTGCCGACCGACCAGGATCGCGGGTTCATCGCCAGCCTGATGAAAGGCGTGCATGAACAGGGCAAGATGGCCGGCTGGATCGCCCCGCCGGATCGCGGCATCAATGCCCAGGCCGTCGATTACGAATACGTCCGCGGCAACTGACGGGGGCTTGGGGCATGCGACAGGTCGCCGTCATCGGATCCGGACCATCGGGCTGCTATCTGGCCGACCAGCTGTTGCGGCTGATGCCCGATGCCCGGGTCGATGTCGTCGACCGCCTGCCGGTGCCCTTCGGCCTGGTGCGCCATGGCGTGGCGCCCGATCACCAGGGCACCAAGGCGGTCGCCCGCCTGCTGGACCGCATCCTGGCCCATGACCGCGCGGCCTTCCTCGGCAATGTCGAGGTCGGCCGCGACGTCACCCTGGACCGGCTGCGGTCGTTCTATGACGCGGTGGTGCTGGCGACCGGCGCCTCGCTCGACCGCCGGACGGGCCTGCCCGGCGAGAATCTGGCCCAGGTGATGGGCTCGGGCCGGCTGGTTTCCTGGTACAACGGCCATCCCGACCGGGGCGAGCCCGATTTCGGTGCCGGGCGCGACGCCGTGGTGATCGGCCATGGCAACGTCGCCATCGACATCGCCCGCCTGCTGGCCAAGACGCCGGCGGAACTGGTGGGATCGGACCTGGACGACGCGGTGGCCGACCGGTTGGCGGCCCTGCCGCTGGCCCGCATCCATGTCGTCGGCCGTCGCGGGCCGAAAGACGCGAAATTCACCCCGCACGAACTGGGCGAACTGGGCAAGCTGGCCCGGGCCCGGCCGGTCATCGCGGGCAATCCGGACCTGGACGGCGACACGCCGGTCATGGCGACCTTCCGCGCCTTTGCCGGCCCGGCCGAGGTCAAGCCGATCGAGATCGTGTTCCATTTCGACCTGGTCCCCCAGGCCTTCGTCGGCGATGGCCGGCTGGAAGCCGTGCGGTTCGCCGGCCCCGCCGGCGAGGTGACGCTGCCGGCCGATTTTGCCGTGACCTGCATCGGGTACGAGGCGCTGGCCTGCGGCGAGTGCGTGCCGGCCAACGGTGTCCTGGCCCATGACGGCGGGCTGATCGCGCCGGGGCTCTACGTCGTCGGCTGGGCCGGCCGCGGCCCGTCCGGCACCATCCCCACCAACCGCACCGAGGCGCAGGCCCTGGCCAAGCGCATGGCGGCCGAGGTGGTCGATGCGGGCCGCCCCGGCCGCGACGGCCTAGGCGCCGAACTGACGCATCATGTGGTCGACCATGCCGGGTGGAAACGCATCGATGCGGCCGAGTTGGCCGGCGCGTCCGACCGCCGCTGCCGGGTCAAGCTGACCGACGCGGCGGCCATGCTGCGCCACGCCGCCGGTCAGTGAGACGGCTCCTCGACCCGCAGCATCAGGATCAGTCCGGCGATCAGGAACACCAGGATCACGCTGATCCCGGCGCGCTGGCTGTCGAAGGCCTGCGTCGTCAGGGCGATGGCCAGCGGCGCCAGGAACGCGGTGGCGCGCCCCGACAGCGAGAACAGCCCATAGAATTCGCCGACCTTGCCCGGCGGTGCCAGGCGCCCGACCATGGTGCGGCTGGCCGCCTGGATCGGTCCCATGGTGATCCCCATCAGGATGGCAAAACCCAGGAAGATCCGTTCCTGCAGCGACGCGAACAGCCCGGCGCCGGGCACTGGCGGGGCCAGGTCCAGCACGAACAGCGCCGAATCGCGGGTGACCGACAGGACGCCCAATGCCGCGATCGCCATGCCGGTGACGCTCAGGATCACCGTCGGGCGTGATCCCATGCGGTCGTCCAGGCTGCCGCCGATCCAGGCGCCGAAGATCGCCATCAGGCTGAGGATGATGCCGAAGATGCCAAGCTCGGTCGTGCCCCAGCCGAACTGGCCGGCGGCATAGATCCCGCCGAAGGCGATCAGCGCCAGCAGCCCGTCGTTATAGACCATGAACGCGATCAGGAAGCGGAACCAGTTGCCGTTGCGGCGAAAGCTGGCAAGTGTCGTGCCGAGCCGGGCAAGCCCGGCCCGGACGGCGTCGGCGGGCGACAGGCCGGTGCGCGGGATATCGGGCGTGAACAGGAACATCGGCAGGACGAACACGATCAGCCACAAGGCCGAGAACGGCCCGGTCAGCCGTTCGGCGGCGCCCGAGGCGCGGTCGAGGCCGAACAGCGTCTGCCCGGCGGGCGGGGTGATGCCGATCAGTTCGGGCCGGGTCAGCACCAGCAGGCCGAACAGGGGCAGCAGCCCGCCGATATACCCCAAGCCCCAGGCGAAGCCGGACAGTCGTCCCAGCCGCTCGCGCGGCACCAGCGTCGGCAGCAGGGCGTTGTTGAACACGATCGAGAATTCGGCCCCGATCGCGGCGATGACCAGGGCGGCCATGATCAGCGGCAGCACCGCCATCTGGCCCGGCAGGGCGAACCACAACAGGGTGCAGCCGACCACCATGAATCCCTGGAACACCAGGATGAAGGGCTTGCGCGGGCCGCCGGCATCGGCGATCGCCCCCAGCATCGGCGACAGCAAGGCGATGGTGATGCCGGCGATCGCCTGGGTATAGCCCCACAGCGACTGGCCGCGCACCGGATCGCCGATGAACTGGCTGGTGAAGAAGGGCGCGAAGATGAATGTCGTGATGACGGTGAAGTAGGGCTGGTTGGCCCAGTCGAACAGCGCCCAGGAAAAACGTGCCAGCGGGCCGGCGGGCGGCTGGGCTTGGCGATCGATCGATATGGCGGACAAACGGTCCTCCCTGGACGCGGCTGGCTTACAGTCTAGCTCACTCTTCCGGCCGGGGGGAATCCCGGTTGACGGCGCCCTTGGCCAAGGTGTAGCCACCGAATCCTTGGATGGCGTGACGACAGCGGACAAAAAGGGAAACCGAATGACCGAGCCGCGTTGCCTCGACGACCTGCTGAAGAACGGCGCCGACGCGGCGCCGGCCATCGGCGCCCCCGGCCGTGCCGACCTGACCTATCGCGATCTCAGGGGTTTTGCCGCCGAGGTCGGCGCCTTCCTGAACCGCCATGGCCTGGGGGCCGGCGACCGGGTGGCGATCGTCCTGCCCAACGGCCCGGAAATGGCCGCGGCCTTCGCGACCGTCGCCGCCTGGTGCTCGACCGCGCCGCTGAACCCGGCCTATCGCGCCGACGAATTCGAATTCTACCTGTCCGACCTGCGGGCCCGCGCCCTGATCGTCGGGGCCGACGACCAGGGGCCGGCGGTGGCGGTGGCCGAAAAGCTCGGCCTGCCACTGATCCGCCTGACGCCGCGGGCCGACGGCCCGGCCGGGCTGTTCGACCTGGCCACCGCGATGCCGGCGGCGGCGGCGGCACGGCCGGGTGCGGCCGGCCCCGATGACGAGGCGCTGGTCCTGCACACCTCGGGCACCACGTCGCGGCCCAAGATCGTGCCGTTGTCGGGCGGCAATGTATGCCGCTCGGCCGTCAATATCGGCGCGACGCTTGCCCTGACCCCGGCCGATCGCTGCCTCAACATCATGCCGCTGTTCCATATCCACGGGCTGATTGCGGCGGTCCTGTCCAGCCTGTGTGCCGGTGCCTCGGTCCATTGCACGCCGGGTTTCAACGCCCTGTCGTTCTTCCACCAGCTCGACGAGGTCCGGCCCAGCTGGTACACGGCGGTGCCGACCATGCACCAGGCGATCCTGGCCCGGGCGCCGCGCAACGCCGACATCCTCGCTCGCGCGGGGCTGCGGTTCATCCGTTCGTCCTCGGCCTCGCTGCCGCCGCAGGTGATGGCGGAACTGGAAGCGGCCTTCGGCTGCCCCGTGATCGAAGCCTACGGCATGACCGAGGCGGCGCATCAGATGGCCTCCAATCCCCTGCCGCCCCGGCCCCGCAAGCCCGGTTCGGTCGGGGTGGCCGCGGGACCCGAGGTCGCGATCATGGGCGAGGGCGGCGTGCTGCTGCCGCCCGGCGAGGTCGGCGAGATCGTCATCCGCGGGCCCAACGTGACCGCCGGCTACGAGAACAACCCCAAGGCCAATGCCGAGGCGTTCACCGCGGGGTGGTTCCGCACCGGCGACCAGGGCACGCTGGACGACGAGGGTTATCTGCGCCTGACCGGCCGGCTGAAGGAGATCATCAACCGCGGCGGCGAAAAGATCAGCCCGCGCGAGGTCGACGAGGTGCTGATGGACCACCCGGCGGTGGCCCAGGTCGTCACCTTCGGCATGGTGCATGCCAAACTGGGCGAGGAAGTTGCGGCCGCCGTGGTGGCGCGCGAGGGCATGACGGTGACCGAGGCGGAATTGCGCGCCTTCTGCGCCGAACGCCTCGCCGATTTCAAGGTGCCGCGCAAGCTGGTGCTGCTGGCCGAAATCCCCAAGGGCGCGACCGGCAAGCTGCAGCGCATCGGGTTGGCCGACAAGCTGGGATTGAACGGATGAAAGTCTGCGTTTTCGGCGCCGGGGCGATCGGCGGTTATGTCGGCGCGCTGCTGGCGCGCGCCGGGGTCGATGTCAGCCTGGTAGCCCGCGGGCCGCATGGCGCGGCGATGCGGGAAAACGGGCTGACCCTGCATATCGGCGGCGACAGCTTCACCGTCCGCCCGACCGTGACCGACGATCCCGCGACCCTGGGGCCGCAGGATTATGTTCTGCTGACCCTGAAGGCCCATTCCCTGCCGCCGATCGTCGACAAACTGATGCCGCTGATCGGGCCGGAAACGGCCGTGGTCACCGCGATCAACGGTATCCCCTGGTGGTACGGCCACGGCATCGACGGCCCGGCCGGCGGCCATCGCCTCGACAGTGTCGATCCCGGCGGGCGCATCTGGGACACGATCGGGCCGGAACGGGCGATCGGCACGGTGGTCTGGCAGGCAGCCGAGGTGGTGGCGCCCGGCGTGGTCCAGCATAACTACGGCGAACGCATGCCGCTGGGCGAACCCGACGGCGCCAAGACACCGCGGGCCGAGGCGCTGTCCAAGGCGCTGATCTCAGCCGGCATCAAAAGCCCCGTGCGCCCGCGCATCCGCGACGAAATCTGGATGAAGCTGTGGGGCAATCTCAGCTTCAACCCGATCTCGGCCCTGACCGGATCGACCCTGGAAACCATCGCCCGCGACCCCGCCACCCGCGCCGTCGTCGCACGCATGATGGAGGAGGCCAAGGCCGTCGGCGAGGCGACCGGCGCGCGCTTCACCGTGTCGGTCGACGATCGCATCGGCATGACGGAAAAGGTCGGCGCCCACCGCACCTCGATGCTGCAGGACCTGGAAGCCGGCCGGCCGATGGAAATCAGCGCGCTGGTCGCCGCGGTCTCGGAACTGGGCCGGCTGACCGGCCTGCCGACACCGACGATCGATGCGGTGCTGGCGCTGGTATCGCTGCGGGCGAAGGAAGCGGGCTGTCTGGCTTAGGTGCGATTCGTCATCCCGGCCTTCGCCGCGATGACGGTATAAGAATTTATTCTTGTCGAGGAATATCCCGATGGATTGGCGCAAGCTGCCGCCCGAAACGCTCGAAGCGCATTACAACCCGCGGCTGGCCGTGCCCGACCATCAGCAGTGGTTTGCCGACTATGCGGCGTGGAGCGCCGCGGCCTTAGCGCGCATGCCGGGCCGGCATGACCTGCGTTACGGCCCGGGCCCGCTGCAGACCCTGGATGTCCATCCCGGGGCGGGGGCGGATGCGCCGATACTGGTCTTCATCCATGGCGGCTACTGGCGGGCGCTGGACAAGCGCGACCATGTCTTCCCGCTGGAAGCGCATGTCGCGGCCGGCGCCACCGTGGTCAACCTGAACTACGACCTGTGCCCGGCCATCACCCTGCCGGCGATGATCGATCAGGTACGCCAGGGACTGGACTGGATCGCATCCGCCACCGACGACGTGCCGGGCGACCGCAACCGCGTGCACCTGGCCGGCCATTCCGCCGGCGCCCATCTGGCGGCGATGATCCTGCACCATCCGACCAAGGTGCCGGTGCGTTCGGCCGCGCTGCTGTCGGGCGTGTTCGACTGCGAGACGGTGCTGCACATCCCGGTCAACGACACCATCCGGCTGGATGCCGAAACGGCCCGCGCGACCTCGCCGCTGCTGCACCCGCCGACGCAGAAATCGAACCTGCTGATCGCGGTCGGCGATGCCGAACCCGACGGGTGGATCGGCCATTCCGCCGATTATCACGACGTTTGCCGCAAGGCCGGCGTGCCCAGCGATTTCTGGCGGCTGGCCGGCGACCATCATTTCTCGATCCTGAAAGGGCTGGGCCAGCCCGATCATCCGATGTTTGCCTGGGTGCGGCGCCAGCTGGCCCTGGTCTAACCGTCTGCCAGCAAACCCTGCGCCAGCAGGCGATAGACCGCGACCGCCTTTTTCAGTACCGCCTGGGGATCGTCCGACGCGGCGATCCACAGCGCGGCGTTGAGGGCGGCGCCCGTCAGCAGCCGCGCCGCCGCCTCGGCATCGACCGGGCGGACGGTGCCGGCCCCGATCAGCGCCTGGATCGTCTGGGTCGTCGCCTGCAGGCAGGCGGTCTGGTTGGGCCATGACGACGGATCGCCCAGCACCGCCGGCCCGTCCAGCAGCACGATGCGCTGGATTTCCGGCTCCAGCGCCATTTCGATATAGGCGACGCTTTCGTCCAGCAGCCCCTGCCACGGCGTCCTGGCGCGGTCGCGGGCGGCCCGCATGCGCTGGCCCATCTCGCCGTCGATCTGCTCGATCACGGCCCATAACAGGCCTTTCTTGTCACCGAAGTTGTGGTACAGCGCCCCGCGCGTCAGCCCGGCCTCGGCCGTCAGGTCGTCCATCGACGCCGCGGCGTACCCCTTTTCGGCGAATGCCTTGCGCGCCGTCGCGATCAGCTTGCCGCGCGTCTCCTCGACCATCTGCGCCCGCGTTCTGGCCACCGTCGCCTCCGATAAATCTGACATACGTCGCGTATGCTAATTGACATACGTCGTGTATGCTCCCATATCGCTCACATACGACGCGTATCTTAACAGATGAATCGGAGCGATATCATGACCAAACGCGAGGCGATCTTTCCCGCCGGCCGGCACGCCCTGTACGACAAGCATCGTTATTCCGCGGCGATCCGCTCGGGCGACCTGCTGTTCGTGTCGGGCCAGGTCGGCAGCCGCGACGACGGCAGCCCCGAGCCCGACTTCGCCGCGCAGGTCGAGCGGGCCTTCGCCAATCTCGATGCGGTGCTGCGGGCCGCCGGCTGCAGCTTTGCCGATGTGGTCGACGTCACCACGTTCCACACCGATCCGGAACGCCAGCTGGAAACGGTGATGGCGGTGCGCGAGCAGGCGATCGGCGGCGCGCCCTATCCGAACTGGACCGCGGTCGGCGTGACCTGGCTGGCGGGGTTCGATTTCGAGATCAAGGTGATCACCCGGATTCCCGCGGCCGTGTGAGCGCGGATCGTCGTCCCGGCGGAGGCCGGGACCCAGGGAAAGCGCAGTGCAGACTGCGACCCCCTTGCCCTGGATCCCCGGCCTGCGCCGGTATGACGTGGTCCTAGATCAGCAATTCGATCAGGAACGGCCCAGGACGCTTGTTGGCCATCGCCAGCAGGTCGGCCAAGCGTTCCAGCGTGTCGGCCTGGGCCGCCTCGACGCCGAAACCGGTGGCGACATGCGTCCAGTCGATCGACGGGTTGCCCAGGTCGAGCATGTCGAGCGCCGTGCGGCCGGGATTGGCGCCGACATTGGCCAGTTCATGCAGCAGGATGGCGTATTTGCGGTTCGACAGGATCACGGTGGTGACGTCGAGTTTCTCGCGCGCCTGGGTCCACAGGGCCTGCACGGTGTAAAGGGCCGAACCGTCGGCCTGCAGCGTCACGACCCGCCGGCCGCGGCCGGCGATCGCCGCGCCGGTCGCCAGCGGCAGGCCGGCACCGATGGCGCCGCCGGTCAGCTGCAGCCAGTCATGCGGGCCCGAGGCGGCGGTGCGGGCCAGGAAGGCGCGACCATAGGAAATGCTTTCGTCGACCACGATTGCATCGTCGGGCAGCAGGGCGGCCACGACCTGGGCGACGTTTTCTGGGTTGATCGCGCCGGCCCCCGGCAGTTCGGGCCGCGGCAGGTCCGGGGCCGGCACCGCTGCCGGGGCCTTCAGCGTATCGGCCAGCCGGGTCAGCGCCTCGGCCAGATCCTGTTCGGGCCGGGCCAGGACGTGGATGGCGGCATCGGCGGGCTGCATCATCCCGGGTTTGCCGGGATAGGCAAAGAAACCCACCGGGGCGGCCGCGCCGACCAGGATCAGGTGCTTGACGTCCTTCAGGGCCGCGATCGCGTGTTCGATGACATAGGGCACACGCTCGACCGGGTGGCGGCCGCGACCGCGTTCGACCCGGGCATTCGAGGTCGGCGCCATGATCCGCGCCCCGGTCGCGGCGGCGATGCGATGGGCCGTTGCCAGCGGCCCGGCGCGCAGGGCGCCGTCGGCCAGCAGCAGCACGGTCTTCTCGCCCCGGCGCAGGGCCGTCGCCGCCGCGTCCACCGCGCTCTGGTCGACCGCCGGGGCGGGGGGCACGTCCTGCACCGTGCCGACCACGCCGCCCTCGTCCCACGACACGTCGGACGGCAGGATCAGCGTGGCGATGCCGCCCGGCGCGGTCATCGCCGCCTGGATCGCGGCGGCGGCATCGGCACCGACGGTTTCGGCCCGCGTGCCGGTGCGGGTCCAGGCCGACACCGGCCGGGCCCAGCCTTCGGTGTCGGCGGTCAGCGGCGCGTCCAGCGGGCGATGATAGGTCGCGTGGTCGCCGACGATGTTGAGGATCGGGACATGGGCGCGGCGGGCGTTGTGCAGGTTGGCCAGGCCATTGGCCAAGCCGGGGCCGCAATGCAGCAGGGTGGCGGCTGGCTTGCCGGCGATGCGGGCATAGCCGTCGGCCGCGCCGGTCACCACCCCTTCGAACAGGCCCAGCACGCAATGCATGCCCGGCACCTGGTCGAGGGCGGCGACGAAATGCATTTCCGACGTGCCGGGATTGGCAAAGCAGGTATCGATACCGTGGGCAAGTAGGGTCCGCACAAGACTTTCGGCGCCGTTCATCACTGGTCCTTCCCCAATAACAAGGCGGCCACCATAGCGGGGCCGCGTCGGCTGGGGAAAGGCGTCAGTTGCCGCGCCAGACCTGCAGGATACGGTCCAGCGTGCCGTTCCCGGTGATCAGCGCCATGCCCTCGGCAAAGCGCCGGGCACGGTCGGGACGCGATTTCGGCACGGCGGCATAACGCGGCACCTCGACCACCGCCTGTTCGGCGTAACGGATCTGGCCGACCAGGCCGTTCTCGCGCGCCAGGTAATGCAGGGTCGACTGGTCGCCGATGATGGCATCCAGCCGGCCGGCCACCAGCTTCTTCAGGTTCAGCAGGTTGTCTTCGGCGCTTTCCCGGCGGAATTGCGGGGAGTGGTCGAACGCTTCGTCATAACGATATCCCTGCACCACGCCGATCGTCATGCCGCGCAGATCGGCCAGGCCGGTATAGGCGAACGACGACCCTGCCGGCAGCACCAGCACGGTCCGCGACATCCGGTTGATCGGCACCATCAGCCACTGGGCGAAACGTTCCGGCGTGCCGACGAACTGGAAGGCCAGGTCGATCTGGTCGGTATCGACCGCGCGGATCACCCGGCTCCACGGCAGCGGCTGGTGGTCCGGCGTCACCCCGATCGCCTGCAGGGCGGCATCGACGATCTCGACGTCGATGCCGGCGCGGCGGCCGTCGCGGGTGAAGGAATAGGGCGGGAAACTGTCTTCCGAGGCGACGACCCAAGTTTCCGCGCGAACCGGGACAATGCCCGCCAGCATGGCAAACAGCAGGATGATGGCTGCAACCGTCCCGGGCATGGCAGAACGCCTCCGGGATCCAGCATAACATGTCTGGCCTGATATGGGCCAACAAGGTTGACCCAATCGTCAGTCTGCCATCCCCCGCTGCCGGCCGGCGTCAGGCGACGCCGGGCAGGGTCACCACAGCCGGACGATGACGAACTTGGCCAGCGCGTCGTCGACCCGCTGCTGGCTGACGCCCTGCCAGGCGCGCAGCGCGTCGTCGTAATTGGCATAATACCCGACCGTCTCGATCTGCGGCGGGGTGCCGAAATCGCGGCCCTCGGTATCCTTCACCCGGCCGCCGAACACGACGTAGAGTTCCGGTTGCGGTTCGCCCTTGCGCTTCTTCGCAGCCTTCTTGTCGGTCGCCACTGGTCGTGCCTCGCTGGTCAGCTATGCGGTGCAATCTTGATAGTCGGCGGCCGTGTCAGGATCAAGACCTCAGGCGCGTGCCGCCGCCTCGGCCTGGGCCATGCCCGAAACATAGGCGGCCGGCAACTGCCCGGCCCAGCCGGGTACGACCGCGTCGCCGGCGAAAAACAGCCGGTCGTCGACCGGCTCGACCAGGATTTCGCGGGCGTCGGCCCGGCCCGGCCGGACCGTCGAATAGGCGGCGCGCGACCAGGGATCGCTGCCCCAGCTGGTGGCGACGCCGCGCTGATAGACCCGGCGCAGATCGGTGCCGAACAGTTCGACCAGCCCGTCCAGCGCCCAGGCGATCGCGGCCTCGCGCCCCTGGCGTTCCAGCTCCCACGCCTGATCGCCGCCGGCGAACATCACCGCCACCGGTTCGGCGAACAGGTTGACCACCCCCGACAGGATCTGGCCGTTGCGGCCGGCGGCATGCACCGCGGTCAGGGGTGCCAGGCCGAAGATGTCGCGCTCGAACCGCAGGAAGACCTTGTCGACCAGTCCGGGACTGAAGCCGGCCAGGGCCGACTGGTGGCGCGCCGGCAGCGGCGGGTCGAAGGTGATCGCGCCCGCGTTCAATACCGCCGGCGGCACGGTGATGATGACCCGGCCGGCCGACAGCACCCCGGTCGGCGTGGTCAGCGTCAGCGTCCGGCCGCGCCGGTCGATGCGGGTGACCGGGCTGGACAGGCGCACCCCCAGCCCCGCGCCGTAACGGGCCACGGCGCGCCCCAGCCCCTCGGGCACCAGGAATTCGGTGCCGGTGGCGATCTGGGCGGCGACATCGGCGGCCGACAGCGCCGAAAGCTCGACCCCCGCCGACATCGGCCCCAGCATGTACTGGGCCACTGCGTTCAACCGGTCGTTCGACCTGATCAGGCGGCCCACCGCCTGGTCGGCGCCGCCCTCGGCGGCGTTGCCGATGGTGACGAAGGCGTCTTCCAGGATCTGTTCGAAGCGGCGGTAGTCGGCCGTATCGACCTCGCGCCCTTCGATGGCGATGTAGGATTCCAGCGGATCCTCGACCAGCGTCGTGCCCATCGCCTGCAGTTCGGGGACCAGCGGGTTTTCGTCGGCCGAATGCAGCCAGGCCGCCCCCAGGTCGACCGGGCTGTTCAGGCTGGCGCGGTCGGTGACGGCGCGGCCGCCGATGCGGTCGCGTGCCTCCAGCACCACGACGCTGCGGCCCAGCTCGCGCAGGCGGCGGGCAGCGGCCAGTCCCGCCATGCCCGCGCCGATCACGGCGACGTCGTAATCGGCCGCCGCCGAAGCCGGCCGGACATAGGCGGTCGCGGCCAGCCCGACGCCCGCCAGCCCGGCAAGGCCGCCCAGCAGGCGCCGGCGATCGGCGCCGCGCGGACGGCCAGCGGTCAAGCCGCGACCGCGCGGCGCTGGCTGCGCGCCGTCAGCACGGTGATCAGATGCGGCAGCGCCATCAGCGCGGCCATGATCGCCCAGTAGACCGCCTCGCGGTTGGTCAGATGCTCCAGGATCAGCATGACGACGATCGACACCGCATAGATCGCCAGCATCAGCTTTTCGGCCAGCAGGCGCGGCGGCGGCCCGGCGGGCGACATGCCCGACAGGCTGAAGGCTGCAAGCCCCCCGGCCTGGCGCCCGGCGGCGATCAGCACCAGCCGGGCGGCGATCAGGCCGAAGCTTGCCACCAGGAAATCGTCGACGGGGAAGTCACGATAGCGGCCGTCGAAGGCCAGCCAGGCCGTGGCCCAGGCGCCCAGCCAGGCGGACGCGACCATGAGCCGGTTGACCGCCGTCTCGGGCCTGCCGGCGGTGGCGTAACGCGGCGTCGTGCTGCCATCCAGCCGGCCGACGACCATGTGGAACAGGGCCCAGGCCAGTGCCACCTGCAGGATCAGCCGGGGCACGGCGATCAGATAGGCCAGCGTCGCATAGGGCGGCAGGTAATAACGCAGCTCCCAGAAGAAGCCGACATTGTAGATGTCGCCGGAAATGAAGCGCAGGGACTGGGCCGCGATCATGGTGGCGAACAGCTGGGCCAGCAGCACCGCGCCGACCGCGCCCGCCGCGGGCAGCCGCATCAGCCGGCGGCCATAGGCCAGCACCAGCACGAGGGCGAGGCCCGAGGCGATCAGGGCGGCCTGGCGCCACTGCGGTTCGGCGACGATCGGCCCCTTCAGGTCGTATTTCGGCTGGCGATAGGCGTCCAGCACACCCCAGTGACCGCCGACGATGCCCTCGAGCTTCTTTTTCCAGGGCTGGTCGAAGCCTTCGATCAGGTTGTAGTCGAAGCCTTCCTCGTCGGCGAGTTTCAGGAAGGCGTTGATGAATTCGGCCTGGTCCCAGCGGCTGGGCACCGCGCGTTCCCGCGACCGGCCCTTCGACGGCCAGCCGACCTCGCCGATCAGGATCTGCTTGTTGGGGAAGGCCGCCTTGACCTGGCGATAGACCTTGCGGATATGCTCCATCGCCTCGTCGACGCCGACCGGCTCGTCTTCCCAATAGGGCAGGAAATGGACGGTGACGAAGTCGACATGGTCGGCGATCTGCGGGTTCTTCAGCCAGAATTCCCAGACGTCGGCATAGGTGACCGGCTGCTTGACCGCGGCGCGCACCCGGTCGAGATAGGCGATGATCTGATCGCGCGGGATGTCGCGGCGCAACAAGACCTCGTTGCCGACGATCAGGCGCTTGACGCTGTCGGGGTGCTTGTTGGCCAGTTCGATCAGACCGGCCACCTCGCGCTCGTTGCGGTCGGGCTTGGGGCCGAGCCAGGCGCCCAGCAGCACGTCGATGCCGACCTTGGCGGCCACTGCGGGCACCACCTCGTTGCCTTCGCCCGACGAATAGGTGCGCAATCCCTTGGACCGGCCGACCAGCGAGCGCACGTCCTCCTCGACCTCGGCCGGGCTGGGGTAGATTTCCAGCAGCGGATCCTGGCCGTGGCGGTAGGGCGCGAAGGATACCGAGCGCAGCACGTCGCCCGGATAGACCGAATGCAGCGCCCGCGGCAGGTTGGGGAAGTACCAGAAGGCGAAATTCGCGGCGAGGGCCACGACAAGGGTCACGGCGATCAGGATCAGGCGCATCGGGATCTGGCAACCTTCGGTCAAAGTCGGTGGGGTGGCAGTATCATGCCGGATGGGGTAGGGAAAGGACTATGGGCTGAAGGGAGGTGTCCTTGCCGCGCGCGATCCTGTTGCTGACCGGCGAGGTCGAGGCACCCTATCTGGCCGACCGCCTGCGGCGGGCCGATCCGGCACTGGCGATCACCGCCGCCGCCGACCGCGCAAGCCTCGACCGTGCGCTTGACGACGCGCCCCCCGGCCTGCGGCTGATCGCGTTCTGCACGCCGGTCATCGTGCCGGCCGACCGCCTGGCCGCGTTGTCCGGCCCGGCCTACAATTTCCATCCCGGCCCGCCCGCCTTTCCCGGCCGCCACCCGGCGCGCCATGCCCTTTATGCCGGGGCGGCGCGTTTCGGGGCGACCGTGCACGAGATGGCCGCGCGGGTCGATGCCGGCCCGATCGTCGCGGTCGAGGAATGGGATATCGCCCCCGGGGCCGATGCCCCGCGGCTGGATGCCGAGGCTTATCAGGCGTTGCTGCGGCTGTTCAGCGCGCTGGCCGATCGGCTGGCGACCGGCGACGCGCCGATCGGCGCCAGTGGTCATCGATGGGGGCATCGGCGCTGGTCGGGGCGGGATGTCGAGCGGTTGCTGCGCATCGACCCTGATATCGCTGGTGACGAACTGGACCGTCGGATCAGGGCGTTCGGGGATATCGTCCCGTCGCCGCTGCACACCGTGATCGCCGGCCGGCGGTTCCGCTGGGAACCCCCGGCCGGCTGAACGGCAGTCTTACGACGCGGTCTGGTCGATCGCGGCGTCGCTGGTGACGGGCGCCGCCACGGCCTGCGGCTTGCGGGCCGGCAGGGTGTTGACGACGGCCAGCGCGAACGAGGCGAGATAGGGCACCGACTGGGCCAGCATCAGGACCGACCACAGCTTCGATTCCGGATCGTCGATGCCGTAGGTGTTCCAGATCGCGAAGGCCGCAAGCCACAGCAGCACGCACAGGATGGTTTCCTCGCGCGCGGCCATGAAGGCCTGCACGAAGGCCGGCTGGTTCTCGGCCTTGGGCGTGCGGATGAACGGCAGCTTCGAGGTGAACAGGCCGTACAGCGTCGCCTTGGCGATGGTGTAGGTCAGCGCCAGGCCGGCCAGGCCCGCCCCCAGGCGCTGGCGCCAGGTGCAGTCGACGCGCACGGCATAGAGGGCCATGAACTGCACGACCTTCATCGCGAACACGCCCAGCGCCGGCACCATGAACATGGTGGTGGGGAAGTCGAAGTAGCGCGGCAGCGTCATGACGCCGACGGTCCACAACAGGCTGGCCACCGCAAACACCAGGCCGATCGAATCGGCGACCCACGGGGCCCAGCCGGCAACGTAGTGATAGCGCTGCTGCGGGGTCAGGCGCGACTGCTTCCACGGCAGCATTTCGCGCCAGTGGCCCTTCAGGATCTGCATCGCGCCATAGGCCCACCGGAAACGCTGGCTCTTGTAGCCGGCCATCGAGTCCGGGGTGACGCCATGGCCGAAGCGATGGTTGGTGTAGTGCGAGGTATAGCCGCCGGCGATCAGCCGCAGGCCGAGTTCCGAATCCTCGCAGATGCACCATTCCGCCCAGTGCCCGACCTTGTCCATCGCTTCGCGGCGGATCAGGGTCATGGTGCCGTGCTGGATGATCGCGTCACGCTCGTTGCGCTGGACCATGCCGATGTCGAAGAAGCCGGCATATTCCCAGTTGATCGCTTCCTTGAAGCGGTCGTCGGCCCAGTCGTAATGGTCCTGGGGCGACTGCACGAACCCGACCTTGGGATCGTCGAAGGTCGGCACCAGCGACTTCAGCCAGTCGGGTTCGACGATGTAGTCGCTGTCGATGATGCCGATGACTTCGGCGTCGGCTGCGGTATGGCGCAGGGCGAAGTTCAGGGCGCCCGACTTGAAGCCGGTCAGCGGCGCGACATGGTAGAACTTGAAGCGGTCGCCCAGCTTGGCGCAATGCTCCTGCACCGGCCGCCAGACGGCCTCGTCCTTGGTGTTGTTGTCGATGACGATGACTTCGAAGTTCGGATAGTCGAGGCGCGCCAGGGCGTCGAGCGTCCGCTTCATCAGCTCGGGCGGCTCGTTGTAGGATGGCACGTGGATCGACACCTTGCGCCAATGGCTGCGCGAGGCGACGTCGATGCGCGTCGGACGGATCAGGCGGCGGGTCTTGGAGAACGCGACCTCGACCGCCTCCAGCCCCTCGGCCAGCATCAGGCCCAGCAGCACCAGCAGCAGCGGCACCAGCACCGACCACATCACGGCGACGCCGGTCGGCATGTACTGGACCAGGCTGCGCAGGACGACATAGGCGAAGACCGACGCGGCACCCTGGATCATCAGGCCGTACAGAAGCTGGCCGCCCAGCGCCATCTCGCGGAAGCGGCGCAGGAACCAGACCAGGGGGATCAGGGCGAACAAGGACGAGATGCCGGCCACCAGGCCCCAATGGGTATAGGTGTCGACGGTGCCGGTCAGCGGGAATTTGGCGACGCGGTCGGCATTCCAGATGCCCCAGTACGGGCCGACCGAACCCTCGATCTCGCGCTTCCACGGCTGATCGAAGGCTTCCATGATGTAGTAGTCGAAGCGGCGCTGCTTGGCGATCGCCAGGAAGTCGCGGATGAACGTCGCCTGGGCGGTCGGGCTGGGTTCGGAATCGCGGCGCACGCGGCCGTCCGACGGCCAGCCGATCTCGGTAATGACCACCGGCTTGTTCGGGAAGGCGTTCTTGACCTGCTGGTAGCGCGACAGCGCGTCTTCCAGGGCGTCCTTGGTGGCGACGCCTTCCCAGTAGGGCAGCAGATGGATGGCGATGTAGTCGACCTCGCCGGCCAGTTCCGGGTACAGCAGCCAGTAGGCCCAGGGTTCGGCGGTCGACACCGGCACCTTCACCTCGGCGCGGACGCGCCGGATGTACTGGATCAGTTCCTGGACCGGAATGTCGGCGCGCATCAGCACCTCGTTGCCGACCAGCACCCGGTTCACGTTCGGGTTGGCGTTGGTCATGGCGATGAGGTTTTCGATCTCGCGCTCGTTACGCTCCTTGCGGCCGTCGATCCAGGCGCCGGCCATGACCGAATAGCCGTACTTGGCGGCCAGCGTCGGCACGACCTCCAGGCCGTCCGTCGCCGAATAGGTACGGATCGAGTTGACCTTGCCGGCCAGGGCCTGCAGATCCCCCTCGATATCGGTGGGCGAGGGGTGCTTGTTTTCCTGCGGATTCTGATCCGCCTTGTAGGGGCTGAACCCGACGCCCGCGATCTTGCCCTGATAGGCCAGGGGATCCGCGGTACGATTGACATAGGCCCAGCCGACGACATTGGCCAACACGACCAACGCAATCACCAGAACACCCGTCGCGCGCATGCTCAATACCTTGTCGCTGCACTAAATGTACCGGGATCGCCCGGCACGTCGGTCGCAAGGGTGTCCTCTTCGGTGCCTGCGACCGGCGCACCGAAGGGGATGGCGATTATCTATCGCGACCGTGTCCTTGTTCGGACCGTGTCAGGGATTTTGGAATGGCGCCGGACCCACCCGCCCGGCCTGTACTCCTGGCCTCGAACCCCGAGGTACTCCCTCCGCGGCAACTTGCCACCATCGTCAGCAAATCTGCCTGTGCAACAGGGCAGGTTTATGACGACGGCGCGACTATATCGCGGCGCACAATGGGAGTCGATAGCCCGCAATGGTTAATCCAGATCCCATGGCGGGCATAACGTCGCGGTATCAGTCGAGTTGCAGCACCTGATACTTAATGTAAGCCGACTCCGGCAAATGAGGGTGGACCGGATGGTCGGGGCCGGCCCCGCCCGCCAGGATCACCCGGCCGTTGCGGCCGGCGGCGGCCAGGCCCGCCCGGACCTCGTCGGCGAACAGTTCGGCCGACACGTTGTGCGAACAGGATGCCACGAAATAGAACCCGCCCGGCGCCACCAGCGGGGCGGCCAGCCTGACCAGCTTGCGATAGCCGCGCGCGCCCGATTTCAGTTCCTTCTTCGATTTGACGAAACTGGGCGGATCGGTGACCACGACGTCGAAACGCTGTCCTTCGTGGCCCAGCCGTTCCAGCGCGGCAAAACCGTCCTCGCGCACGAACCGGCAGCGGCCGGCCAGGCCGTTGGTCTTCGCCCCCGATTCGGCGAGTGCGACCGCATGGTCGGAGCGGTCGACCATCGTCACCTCGGCGGCGCCGGCCGCCGCGGCACTCAGGCCGAATGCGCCGGTATGGCAATAGACGTCCAGCATGCGGCCCGCCCCCGCCGCCAGGCCCGCCACCTGGGCGCGGGCGGTGCGCAGGTCGAAGAAGAAGCCGGTCTTCTGCCCGCCCAGCGGGTCGACCGGGAATTGCAGCCCGCCTTCCTCGGCCGCGATGCGGTCGGGCAGGGTGCCGCGGGCCAGCGTCACCGCCTGGCCCAGCCCTTCCAGCCCGCGCACCGCGGCATCGTTGCGTAGCACGATGGCGCGCGGGGCGATCACCGCGTCGAGCGCGTCGAGCAGGTCGGGGGTCAAGGCCTCGGCCCCGGCGGTGTTGGCCTGGACGACCGCGACGTCGCCATAACGATCGACGATGAACCCGGGCAGCGCATCGCCCTCGGCGTGAACCAGGCGGTGATGGGTACCCAGCCCCAGCCGCGCCCGCAGGTCGCGCGCCGCCGTCAGCCGCCGGACCAGGAAGTCGCGATCCAGCCGGGCATCGGGCTCCGCGCTGAACAGCCGCACGGCGATCAGCGAATGGCGGTTGAACGTGCCGACCCCCAGCATCCGGCCGTCGGCCCCGGCCAGCCGCACCACCGATCCGGCGGGCAGCGCGCGGCCGGCATCGTCCAGCTTCAGTTCGTTGGCGAAGACCCAGGGGTGGCCGGCGCGGATCCGGCGATCCTCGCCGGGTTGCAGCCGCAGGATGGGGTAGGTGTCGGTCATCGCCCGGTGATAGGGGCGAACGGGCCTCGACTGCAAGCGGCCCGATGGCCGGTAGCGTTACTACCAGCCCAGGCGGGCGCGATCCTCGGGCAGGAAGTCCTGCCCCGTGCGGCCCCTGACGAAGGGCAGGTCGTCGACCCTGGCCTTCCAGGCCAGCAGCGCGGTCCGCTCGGGCGCCACCAGGCCAAGGGCGCCGGCAAACAGCAGGCTGATATAGAGCGTGATGTCGGGCAGGGTGAAGCTATCGAGCGCCAGATAGGGCCGATCCGCGACCAGGCGGTCGAAATAGGCCAGCCCCTGGCGGGCGACGTCCCCACGCCTGGTGCCCCATTCCCGGCGCCCCTGCCAGTCGGGCATGCGCCACGGCGCCAGCGCCTTGCCCAACCCCCGGGTGCCGTAGTGGAAATAGTCGTCGACGGGTTCCAGCAGCAATTGCTCGACCCGGCGCTGCATCATCAGGACCGTGGCCCGCTCGCGCGGGGTGGTGCCCATGAAGATCGGCTTGCCGTCCAAGTGATCCAGATATTCGGTGATCGCCGTCGATTCGGACAGGACGAAGCCGTCGTCCAATTCCAGCAGCGGGGTCTTCCCGATCGGGTTCTTCGCCAGGAAATCGGGCTGTTTCTGCGCCGCGGCGATCAGGTCTACGGTCTCGAACGTGACCGTCTGGTCCAGACCCTTGGCGGCAAGGACGATGCGGATGCGGGCAGCGTTGGGCGTGCCGGCGCGATCATGGATTTTCATCTGCTTTCCATCTACCTATCAGTAGATAGATTGAGGTGCTTTGTTCGGGCCCTGTCAACGCCTATCTATCGATAGGGTGTGGCGATGGAGGCCGAGGGTTGAACAAGCGGGATGAAATCCTGGCTGCCGCCAGGCCGGTGGCCCAGGCGCATGGGTATAACGGCCTCAGCTTTCGCGACCTGGCCAAGGCCGTCGGCGTCAAGAGCGCCAGCGTGCACTATCATTTCCCCACCAAGGGCGATCTGGGTGCGGCGCTGGCCGGCCGCTATCGCGAGGAAACCCGGGCGCTGCTGGACGGCTATCTGGCTGCGGGCCTCGACCCGGCCGCGTGCCTGGCCCGTTATGTCGCCGCCTTCCGCCTGGCGCTGGAACGCGACAACCGCATGTGCCTGTGCGGGATCATGGCTGCCGAATACGACGACCTGCCCGACAGCGTGAAGGCCGAGGTGACCGGGTTCGCCGACGACAATGTCGCCTGGCTGGGCCGGGTGCTGGCGCTGCTCGATCCGGGGCGCCCGGACGAGGCGGTGAACCAGCATGCCCTGGCCATCCATGCGGCGGTGGCCGGCGCCCAGTTGGTCGCCCGCGGCCGCGGCAGCCTTGCCCTCTACGACCGGATCATCGATGGCTATCGCCGCAGCGGGCTGATCCCGGGCTGAGGCCCGGCCGTGTCACGCCCGGTGATAGGGATGCCCGGTCAGGATGGTATGCGCCCGGTAAAGCTGTTCGGCCAGAAGGGGGCGGACCAGCAGATGCGGCCAGGTCATCGCGCCCAGCGAGATCAGGGTGCGGCACTCGGCCTTCAGCTCGGGGTCCAGCCCGTCGGCCCCGCCGATGACGAAACCTAAGTCGCCGATGCCCTCGTCCTGCAGGCGGCCGATCAGGGCGGCGAAACCCGGTGAATCCAGCGTCTTGCCGCGCTCGTCCATGCCGATGATGATCGCGCCACGCGGCAGGGCGGCGCGCAGCAGGGCGGCTTCGGCCGCCTTGCGCGCCGCGCCCGTCAGCGGGCGTTTTTCCTCGGCCTCGCGCAGGGTCAGGGCCCAGGGCAGACGCCGGGCGTAATCGTCGAACAGGGCCCTGGCCGGCCCGCCGCGGTCGCGGCCGATGCCGGCGATGGTGATGCGCAAGGAACGATCGGACGGCGGCGGTCAGTCCGCCGCCGTCTCCTCGATCGATTCGCCCAGGCCCTCGGGCAGGGCCAGGCCCCACATCTTCTCGAGGTTGTAGAACGTGCGCACCTCGGGGCGGAAGACATGGACGATGATGTCGCCCGCGTCGATCACGACCCAGTCGCCGGCCCGCTGGCCCGACACGCCCAGCGGCGGCCGCTTGGCCGCGTTCAGCCGCTCGACCAGATGTTCCGAGATCGCGGCCACCTGGCGGCTGGACCGGCCGTTGCAGATCACCATGTAATCGGCGACCGACGACTTGCCTTCCATGTCGATGGTGACGACGGCCTCGGCCTTGTCATCCTCGAGCGAGCCGACGATCAGCTTCAGCAGCGCGTCGACCTCGGCCTTCGACCCCTTGGGCGGCGGGGCCGGCGTCTTGCGGACGCGCGGGGCCTTGGGCGCCGCATCCTTGGCGGCAGCCTTCTTCGTCGCCGTCTTGGTCGCGGCCTTCTTGACGGCGGTCTCCTTCACCGCCGCCTTCTTGGCCGGGGCCTTCTTCGCGGCGGCTTTCTTGACGGCAGGCTTTTCAGCCGTCGTCTCATCCTTGGGGGTGGCGGCCTTCTTGACGGCCGCCTTCTTCGGGGCCGCCGCTTTGGCGGCCGCCTTCTTCTTCGCCGCGGGCGCGGCGGTGGTTTTCGTGGCTATGGTCCTGTTTCCTTCTGTTCCGGACGTCCACTCTCAACCAGGCGCCCGGCCACCGGATGTCCGGTGGGGGCACCACGCTCGAGCAGCCGCCGGGCCCGCGCGGTCTTCTCGCGGATTGCCGTCGCCGATGCGGGATGAAGCGGGGCGCGGATGAATATCCAGGCGGGCGGCCTCGTATCGCACAGACGCCGACTGCTCGTCTCGGCCTGACGGCGCGCGCGAAACCGCTGCGCCGCCATGCTCGCCAGCGCGGCTGCAGCATAACGCGGGCGGTCGAAGACCGCAATTGCCGTACCCGTGAACAGGCACTGCCAGCGTTTCCAGCGGCCGATCTGGATCAGGTTGTCGGCCCCCATCAGCCAGACGAAGCGGATCAGGGGGAAGCGCCGGCGCAGGGCGGCCAGCGTGTCGACGGTATAGCGGGTGCCGAGCGACCGTTCGATGTCGGTCGGCAGGATGCGGGGGTGGCGGGCGACCGCCGTCGCCGTGGCCAGCCGCTCGGCCAGCGGCGCCATGCCGGCGCGCGGCTTCAGCGGGTTCTGCGGGCTGACCAGCCACCACACGGCATCCAGCCCCAGCCGGCGCAGCGCCTGCAGGCTGATATGGCGATGGCCGGCATGGGCGGGATTGAACGACCCCCCCAGCAGCCCGACCTTCAGCCGCATGCGGCCGTGATGGGGAACCGGTCGCAACGGCGCAATCCTTACGGCCGGGTCTGGCCGTCGCCGAAGACCAGGTACTTGAACGAGCACAGCTGTTCGGTGCCGACCGGGCCGCGGGCATGCATCTTGCCGGTGGCGATGCCGATCTCGGCCCCCATGCCGAATTCGCCGCCGTCGGCGAACTGGGTCGAGGCGTTGTGCAGCAGGATCGCGGAATCGATCCCGGCCATGAACCGGCGGGCGGCTTCCGCATCCTCGGTGACGATCGCCTCGGTATGGTGCGAACCATGGGCCTCGATATGCGCAATCGCCTCATCGATGCCATCGACCAGTTTCACCGCGATGACGGCATCGAGATATTCGGTATCCCAGTCGGCGTCGGTGGCGGGCTTGACCCTGGCATCGACGGCCTGCGCCGCCGCATCGCCCCGCACCTCGCAGCCCGCCTGCAGCAGGTCATGCACCAGCGGGGCCAGATGCGAGCCGGCCACGGCCCGATCCACCAGCAGCGTCTCGGCCGAACCGCAGACCGAGGTCCGGCGCATCTTGGCGTTCAGCGTGATCGCGCGCGCCTTGGCCAGGTCGGCGCCGGCATGGACATAGACATGGCAGTTGCCGTCGAGATGCGCGAAGACCGGCACGCGCGCCTCGGCCTGGACGCGGGCGACCAGCGACTTGCCGCCGCGCGGCACGATGACGTCGAGATGGCGGTTCATGCCCAGCATGATCCCCACCGCGGCGCGGTCGGTCGTCGGCACGAAACCGATCGCGGCCTCGGGCAGGCCGGCGGCGGCCAGGCCCCGGACCAGGCAGCGGTGGATCGCCTGGGACGAGCGGAAGCTTTCCGATCCGCCGCGCAGCAGGCAGGCATTGCCGGCCTTCAGGCACAGCGCGCCGGCATCGGCGGTCACGTTCGGGCGGCTTTCATAGATCACGCCGATCACGCCCAGCGGCGTGCGCACGCGCTGGATGCGCAGGCCGTTGGGGCGCGTCCATTCGGCGATGACGCTGCCCAGCGGGTCGGGCAGGGCGGCGATGTCGTCCACCGCCTGGGCGATGGCCTCGATCCGCGCGGGGGTCAGGGCCAGCCGGTCGATCAGCGCGTCGGTCAGGCCGCGGGCCCGGCCGGCGGCGACATCCTCGGCATTGGCGGCCAGGATTTCCGGGGCCGCGGCGCGGATCGCGGCGGCGGCGGCGGTCAGCGCCCGATTGCGGGTTTCGGCCGGCGCGGTCGCCAGCACCCGGGCGGCAGCGCGGGCGGCATCGCCCATCGCTTCCATCAAGGCGGCGATCTCGGTCTCGGTGCGGACGGTCGATACGGCGGCGATCATGGTGGGAACCCCGGGCGTTTATGAAACGGTGGTTTTAGCGTAGCGCCAGATCGTCGCGATGGATGATCTCGTCGCGGCCGCGATAGCCGAGCAGCTCGGTGAAATCGGTCGACTTGTGGCCGATCAGCCGCCGGGCGTCCTCGTCGGAATAGGCGATCAGGCCGCGGCCGAGTTCGTGGCCCCGGCGGTCGGCGACGATCACGGCATCGCCGCGCTCGAACCGCCCCTCGACCGCGACCACCCCGGCCGGCAGCAGCGACCGGCCCTGGGCCAGGGCGCGGGCGGCGCCGTCGTCGACGGTGACCGTGCCGCGGGTCTTCAGCGACCCGGCGATCCAGGCCTTGCGGGCGGCGCGCGGGCTTTCCGGCGTCAGGAACCAGGTCGCCCGGCAGCCCTGTTCGATCGCCTGGACGGGCCGCATCTGCTTGCCCGAGGCGATGACCATGCGGCAGCCGGCGGCGGTCGCGATGCGTGCCGCGGACAGCTTGGTGATCATGCCGCCGCGGCCGAAGCCGGAGCGCGACTCGCCGCCCATCGCCTCGATCTCGGGCGTCAGCACGGCGACTTCCGGAATGAACTGCGCATCCGGGTCGGTGCCGGGATCGGCGGTGTAAAGCCCGTCGATGTCGGACAGCAGCACCAGGCAGTCGGCCGACACCATCTGGGCAACACGCGCGGCCAGCCGGTCGTTGTCGCCGAAGCGGATCTCGGCGGTGGCGACGGTATCGTTCTCGTTGATGACCGGCACCGCGCCCAGTTCCAGCAGCGTCGACAGCGTCGACCGGGCGTTCAGGTACTGCCGGCGCCCCTCGGTATCGCCCAGGGTCAGCAGGATCTGGGCGACCTCGATCTCGTGGCGGGCCAGGATTTCCTGATAGGCATGGGCCAGGCGGATCTGGCCGGCGGCCGCGGCGGCCTGGCTTTCCTCCAGCTTCAGCGCGCCGTCCTTCAGTTTCAGCACCCGGCGGCCCAGCGCGATGGCGCCCGACGACACCAGCAGCACGTCCTGGCCGCGCGCCTTCATCATCGCCACATCCTCGGCGATGGCCTCGAGCCAGGCGCGGCGCAGCCGGCCGGTCGTGCCGTCGACCAGCAGGGCCGAACCGATCTTGACGACGACCCGGCGGGCGTTGCGCAGGTAATCGCTCACGGTTTCCAGCCTTCGCTGCCGGTTTCGGCGATGCGGTCGGTCCGCGCGGCTTCCTTCTCGATCGCGCGGCGTTCCTCGATCGGTTTCAGCAGGGTGTACAGGATCTGCTCGATCCCTTCGCCCGTCGCGCCCGACAGCGGCAGGACGGTGGCGCCCGACGCCTTGGCCAGGGCGGCGACCCGGCGCTTGACCGCGGCCGGTTCCAGCGCGTCGATCTTGTTCAGCCCGATGATCTCGGGCTTGTCGGCCAGGCCCCCGCCATATTCCTCCAACTCGCGCCGGATGGTGCGCCAGGCCTTGGTCGGGCTGTCGCAGGTGCCGTCGATCAGATGCAGGATGACGTTGCAGCGTTCGACATGGCCCAGGAACCGGTGGCCCAGCCCCGCGCCCTCATGCGCGCCTTCGATCAGCCCGGGCAGGTCGGCCAGCACGAATTCCGACTGGCCGGCGCGCACGACGCCCAGCTGCGGGTGCAGCGTGGTGAACGGGTAATCGGCGATCTTGGGCTTGGCCGAGGTGACGCGCGACAGGAAGGTCGACTTGCCGGCATTGGGCAGGCCGACCAGCCCGGCATCGGCGATCAGCTTCAGCCGCAGCCAGATCCAGCGTTCCTGGCCGGGCCAGCCCGGCTCGGCCCGGCGCGGCGCCTGGTTGGTCGAGGTCTTGAACTGGGCATTGCCCCGGCCGCCGTCGCCGCCCTTCAGCAGGACGACGCGCTGACCGACCTTGGTGAAGTCGGCCAGCAGGGTTTCCTGGTCGTCGTCCAGGATCTGGGTGCCGACCGGGACCCTCAGGATGATCGGCTCGGCGGCTGCGCCGCTGCGGTTGCGGCCCATGCCGTGGCCGCCGCGCTTGGCGCGGAAATGCTGCTGGTAGCGATAGTCGATCAGCGTGTTCAGGCCGTCGACGCATTCGACGATGATGTCGCCGCCGCGGCCGCCGTCGCCGCCGTCGGGCCCGCCGAATTCGATGTATTTTTCACGGCGCATCGACACCGAGCCGCCGCCGCCATGGCCGCTTGAGACGTAGATCTTGGCCTGGTCGAGGAATTTCATCTGAACACCGCAACGAAAAAGGGGATCGGCTTGGCGCCAATCCCCTTTTCGTCGAAACCGTTCAGGTCAGGGAAGGCGCGTAAGGATTACGCCTCCGCCGGGAGCACCGAAACATAGGTCCGGCCGAGCTTGCCGACGTGGAACTTGACCGAGCCGGGGGCCAGCGCGAACAGCGTGTGATCGCGGCCGAGGCCGACATTGTTGCCCGGATGCATCTTGGTGCCGCGCTGGCGCACGATGATGTTGCCGGCGACGACGGCCTGGCCGCCGAACTTCTTGACGCCGAGGCGCTTGCCGGCCGAGTCGCGACCGTTGCGGGACGAACCGCCTGCTTTTTTATGAGCCATGGGTGCTGCTCCTCAAATCTCTGGTGTGTCTCAGGCCGCCGCGATCGCGGTGACGCGGATCTGGGTCAGGTCCTGACGATGACCGTTCTTGCGGCGCGAATTCTGGCGGCGACGCTTCTTGAAGACGATCAGCTTCGGGCCGCGGGTCTGGGCGACGATCTCGGCCTCGACCGAGGCGCCCGCCACGACGGGGGTGCCGAACGTCACGGCGGCACCTTCGCCGACCGCGAGAACCTCGAAGGTCACCTTGGCACCGGCATCACCGTCCAGGCGCTCGACCTCGAGCACGTCATCCTTGGCGACCTTGTACTGCTTGCCGCCGGTCTTGATCACTGCGAACATGGCACTTCTCTTCGTTTGTGTGTCGGGGACGCATTCTTTTAGGCAGAGCCCGGCGCCCACCGTCTCCGTATGAAGGGCGGCACTATAGCCAGCGCGGCCCCGGAGTCAACGAGATCTTGGCCATAGGGCGAAACCCCTGATCGCGCGGCATGCGAATGCCGTGTATGTGGCGAATGATTTAGGCGGTTTTGTCGGGAAATTCTATAAAACTCGCAAAAATCCTTTTATTTCAATGTGATAGTCATCACGACCCGGTGTTTTTCGCTTGCCTGGACATCAACGGCGAGGCGATCATGGCGGATATTGGCCCAAGGTCCGGCGGTTGCGCCCGGCCGTCGGGCCGAACGGGAGCGGGTGATGACCAAGCGCCGGGTCGGGGTCAAGAAATTGCCGAAGGGCGACGCGATCGAGGTCGCGGCGACCGCGATGGCACGCCTTCGCGACCTGCAGGACCGGCTGGTCGATCTGACCGTGCGACCGGCGCAGGGGCGCGATGCCGCCCTGCTCGACGAATCCGCCCGCCTGTTGCGCCGTACCCGCCATGACACCTCGATCCTGCTGGGGGCCGCCGTCTCGTCGGTGGCCGAGGACATGCGGTCCGGCATCGCCCAGGCCCTGGCCCCGATGCAGGCCCGCCGCCGCAGCCCCGGCCGCCCCCCGCGCAACTAATTCCGCCTCTCGTCAATTCTGTCGGCGTCCCTTAAGTGAGGGATGGCGGGAACGGAAAGACTTCGGGAGCGGCAGATGGACAAGTCCCCTCGTGTGACGACGTGGAAAACGCTGGCGGCGGGTGGTGCGCTGCTGGCCCTGCTGGCGGGGGCGGCGCCCGCGCCGGTCGCGGCCCAGGGCTTCAGCCTGATGTCGCCCGAGCAGGAACAGAAGATCGGGGACGAGGAACATCCCAAGGTCCTGGCCGAATACGGCGGCGCCTATGACGACCCCAGGATCAGCGGTTACGTGGCCGAGGTGGCTGGGCGCATCGCCCATGTCTCGGACACGCCGAACGCCAAATTCCGGGTCACGGTCCTGAATTCGCCCGTCGTCAATGCCTTCGCCCTGCCGGGCGGTTATGTCTATTTCACCCGCGGCCTGCTGGCGCTGGCGAATAACGAGGCCGAGCTGGCCGGGGTCATCGGGCACGAGATCGGCCATGTCACCGCCCGCCACACCGCCGGCCGCTACAGCCGCGGGGTGATGGCCCAGCTGGGCGTCGCGGCGCTCGACCTCTTGTTCCAGAATTCGATGGCCAGCCAGCTGGCCCAGGCCGGCGGGGCCTTGTACCTGCAATCCTATTCCCGCGACCAGGAATACCAGGCCGACCTGATCGGCATCAAACTGCTGACGCGCGCCGGTTACGCGCCGCAGGCCCAGGCGCATTTCCTTGCCTCGCTGGGCTCCTATGCCGCGCTGGAAAACCGCATCGCCGGCAAGGAAGGCGCCGAGCGCCGCGTCGATTTCATGGCCTCGCACCCCCGTACCGCCGACCGGGTCGAGCGGGCGATCAAGGAAGCCGGCGTCGGCGAGGGCGAACCGATCTATCGCCGCGACATCTTCCTCGACCATATCGACGGCATGGTCTACGGCGACGATCCCTCGCAGGGTTTCGTGCGCGGCCGCACCTTCTCGCATCCCGGCCTGCGCATCACCTTCACCGTCCCGGAAGGGTTCCGCCTGAACAACGGCACCGACGCGGTCACCGCCCAGGGCCCGAACGGCGCCGGCATCCAGTTCGACAATGAAACCGACCGCAAGGCCCTGGCCGCCGCTACCTCCGCCGCCGATTACCTGACCCGGATCTGGGCGGCCAAGGCGCAGTTGCAGAACGTCCAGGGCATCACCATCAACGGCCTGGACGCCGCGACCGCCACCACGCGGATCAACACCGACGGCGGCCAGGCCGACGCCCGGTTGGTGGCGATCCGCGTATCGCCCGAACAGATCTTCCGCTTCACGATGATCTCGGCCCCCGCCCAGGCCAGGCAGCTGGCCGAACCGTTCCGCCAGACCGCGATGTCCTTCCGCCGCCTGACCACGCAGGAAGCCGCCGCGCTGAAACCGCTGCGCATCAAGGTGGTCAAGGCGGTGGCCGGCGATACCGCCGAAAAGTTCGCCGCCCGCATGGCGATGGCCGATTTCAAGCTGGACTGGTTCCGTGTGCTGAACGCGATCGGGCCGAACGACGTGATCAAGCCCGACCAGCGGGTCAAGCTGGTGGTCGCCGATTGATTGCCGCCCCGGGCGGGGATATTGCTGGGGCATGTTCACGCTCGATCCCCGCCTGGCCGCCGATACCGTCCCCGTCGCCACCCTGACCCTGTCGCGGGTCCTGCTGATGGACCGGCGGACCTGGCCCTGGCTGGTCGTCGTGCCGCAACTGCCCGACCTGCGCGAGCTGATCGACATGGACGATGACGACCGCCGGCGGCTGAGCGACGAGGTCGCCCAGGTGGCGCGCGTGCTGCGCGCGACCGTGCCGTGCGACAAGCTGAACGTCGCAAGTTTCGGCAACGTCGTGGCGCAGCTGCATGTCCATGTCATTGCCCGCACCGTCGGCGACGCGGCCTGGCCCAAGCCGACCTGGACGGTCGATGCGCCCGACGGGTACGACCCGGCCGCGCGCGATGCCCTGGTCGCCCGGCTGGCGGCCGGGCTTGCCGCGTGAATGGCGTCGAAATCCTGGGTTTCGTCGCCGGCACCCTGACCACGCTGGCCTTCCTGCCCCAGGTGATTCAGGTGTGGCGCACCCGCCGGGTCGACGACATCAACCTGGTGACCTTCGCCGCCTTCGTCACCGGCGTGGCGCTGTGGCTGGTCTACGGCATCCTGCTCGGCTCGGCCCCGGTCATCGCGTCGAACGGGCTGACCTTTCTGCTGGCGATGGCGATCCTGGTCGGCAAGATCCGGTTCGGCACCTAAGCCGGCACCCGCTGGGCCGGGTCGTAGAAGAACCGTTCCTCGGCGATGCGGTCGCCCTGCCAGCGCTGCAGGGCCAACTCCTCCATGCGAAAGCCGCGGCCATCGGCAAAGCGGAACTCGAACACCCAGTTGATGACGACGTTGTCGCCGTCGATCAGGAAGGTCTTCACCGGATGGGTGACGATCTCGGCTGCCCGCGCCATCACCGCGCGCTCCTGCGCGACCAGGGTGTCGCGCCCCATCCGGGGCGGGGCGTTGTTTTCCTGCATGGTGGCGTCGGGGGTATAGAATTCCTCGATCGCCAGGTCGTGGGCACCCGATTCGACACGGGCGATGAAGGCCAGGACGCGGTCGCGGCTGGGCATGGGCGGTTCTCTCCCGGTAAGGCCGGTGTCTGACGGCCGGTGTTTGATGTAGTGTGGCGGCATGCGTGCCGTTTTCCTAGCCCTGCTCGGCCTTGTCCTCGCCGCCGCCGCGCCCGCGCGGGCGGCCGACGACCTGCATTTCTTCCGCATCCTGACCGGCTCGGCCGCCTCGACCTATTTCCCCGTCGGCGCGGCGCTGGCCACCGTGATCTCGTCGCCGCCGGGATCGCCGCCCTGCGACAAGGGCGGCCCCTGCGGCGTGAAGAACCTGGTGGCGGTGGCCCAGACCAGCGAGGGGTCGGTGGCCAACGTGCTGGCGATCGCCAGCGACAAGGTCGATTCCGGCCTGGCCCTGGCCGACATCTCCTATTGGGCCTTCCATGGCGAGCAGAGCTATTTCCGCCGCGCCGCCATGCCGTCCTTGCGCGTCATCGCCAATCTTTATCCGGAAACCATCCACCTGGTCGCCCGGCGCGGCGCCCAGATCAAGGATATCCGCGACCTGATCGGCAAGCGTGTCTCGATCGACAAGCCGGGTTCGGGCACGCGGCTGAATGCCGAAATCCTGCTGCCGGCCTATGGCGTGCGGCTGAACCAGCTGAAACCGCTCGAGGTCGACCCCGGCGAAGCGATCGCCATGCTGACCCGCGGCGAACTCGACGCCTTTTTTCTGGTCGCCGGTTTTCCCGCCGCCTCGGTCGCCGACCTGGCCGAACAGGGGCTGATCGACCTGGTGGCCCTGTCGGGCCGGCGGGCCGAGGCCGCGTTGAAGCGGCACCGCTTTTTCGGGACCGAACTGATCCCGGCCGGCACCTACAAGGACATCCCGGAAACCCCGACCCTGTCGATCGGGGCCCAGTGGGTGGTCAACGACACCGCCGATACCGAGCTGATCTACCAGATCACCAAGGCGCTGTGGCGGCCCGAGAACCGCGCCTTGCTGGATGCCGGCCATGCCAAGGGCCAGCAGATCCAGCTCGGCACCGCGCTGACCGGGATTTCCATCCCGCTGCATCCCGGTGCCGAGAAATATTACCGCGAGGTCGGCGTGATCTCGGACGCGCTGACCGAATAGGTCACGGCATGGATCACTGCGGCAGCGCCGGTTCCAGGCGCGCCGCCGCCAGCCATTCCTGCATCGCCGGCAGGTCCAGGACGGCCGCGGCATAGGCCTGTGCCACCTCGTCCAGCGCCACGCCATAGGTGGCGAAGCGGGTGACGACGGGGGCATACATCGCATCGGCAATGCTGAAACGCCCGAACAGGAACGGGCCACCCGCCCCGAACCGCCGGCGGGCCGTGCGCCAGGCCGCCTGGATGCGGGCGATGTCCTCGTGCACCGCCTCGTCCAATTCGGGCAGGGGCAGGCTGGCGCGGTAATCCATCGGCAAGGCCTGGCGCAGCGCGGCAAAACCGCCATGCATCTCTGTCGCGACCGACCGGCATACCGCGCGGGCGGCGCGGTCGTCGGGCCACAGCCCGGCGGCGGGGTACAGCTCGGCCACGTATTCGCAGATCGCCAGGCTTTCCCAGACGGTGACGTCACCGTCGATCAGCACCGGTATGCGGCCGGCCGGCGAATAGGACAGGATGCGCGCGCGGGTCTCGGGCTGGCGCAGCCCGATCAGTTCCTCGGTAAAGTCGGCGCCGGCCTGGCGCAGGGCCAGCCACGGGCGCAGCGACCAGGATGAATAGTTCTTGTTGCCGATCACCAGGGTCAGGGCCGACATTGTGGTGTGATCCTTCTATCTTCATGCGGACGATCCGGTCGGATATAAGCCACCAGATCGCCGTTCATTGCCAGGAGTTCCCAAGGGATGCTCGACCGTCTCGTCGATGAAGCCGCCGGCCAGCTGCCGATCCACCTTGTTGCCGAGGGCGATTTCGCCGGCTGGCTGGAGGGTTGCGCGGCCGGTATCCGCGCCTGGGCCGCGGCCCATCGCTACAAGGCCGAGGCGGGCAAGGTGCTGCTGCTGCCCGGGCCCGACGGCGCGCCGGCCGGCGCCGTGCTGGGGCTGGGGGCGAAACCCGACCTGTGGACCTTTGCCGCGCTGACCAGCCTACCGGCGCTGTCCTGGCGGATCGAAGGCCTCGACGATCCCGATCTGGCCACCGCCGCCGCAGCGGGCTGGGCGCTCGGCACCTATGAATATCGCCGCTATCGCAAGGCGGCCGAAGGGCCGTTCGCCCTGCTGGCCTGGCCGGCCAAGGCCGACCGGGCCGCGGTGGTCCGCCTGGTGCGGGCGATGGGCCTGGTGCGCGACCTGGTGACCACCCCGGCCCAGGACCTGGGGCCCGAGGAACTGGCCGCCGCCGTGGCCGCGGTCGGCGAGCGCCACGGTGCCCGGCGGCGCGAGGTCGTGGGCGAAGACCTGCTGGCCCGGAACTATCCGCTGATCCATGCGGTCGGCCGCGCCTCGACCCGCGCGCCGCGCCTGGTCGAGCTGGTCTGGGGTGACGAGGGCGCGCCCAAGGTCACGCTGGTCGGCAAGGGCGTCTGTTTCGATACCGGCGGCCTCGACCTCAAGCCCGCCTCGGGCATGGCGATGATGAAGAAGGACATGGGCGGCGCGGCCACCGCGCTCGGCCTGGCCGACATGATCATGGATGCCGGGCTGAAGCTGCGGCTGCGCCTCTTGATCCCGACGGTCGAGAATGCGGTGTCGGGCAATGCCTTCCGCCCGGGCGACGTGTTCCGCAGCCGCGCCGGCATCACCGTCGAGATCGGCAATACCGATGCCGAGGGGCGGCTGATCCTGGCCGATGCCCTGGCCGACGGCGACGACGAGGCGCCGGAGCTGATGATCGATTTCGCCACCCTGACCGGCGCGGCCCGCGTGGCCCTGGGGCCCGAACTGCCTGCGCTGTTCACCGACGACGAGACGCTGGCGGCTGACATCGCGGCAGCAGGCGCCGAGGCCGGCGATCCCGTCTGGCGTCTGCCGCTTTACGCGCCCTATCGGGCGATGATCGATTCCAAGGTCGCCGACATCAACAATGCCGGCGAAGGCGGCATGGCCGGCGCGATCACCGCCGGACTGTTCCTCAAGGATTTCGTGACCAAGGCGAAATCCTGGGCCCATATCGACCTGTTCGCCTGGAACGACAAGGCCCGTCCAGGCCGCCCGGTGGGCGGCGAGGCGCTGACCATGCGCGCCCTGTTCGCCCTGCTGCAGAAGCGCTACGGGTAGCTGGGAATATCGTCATCAGGACAAACCGTCGCCGGGGTGGCGATCGGCCCTTAATCTCGATAGCGAGTCGACGTCGGCCGCTACGGGTCAAGCCTGGGGGGAGTGGATGATCCGGCGTCGCAACTCGACCGGCATGGCCGCCAGCTTTTCGTAGATGCGCCGGTCGCGGTGGATCGGCCACCAGTCGTAGAGCATGATGTCGAACGGGCGCCACATCGCGACCCAGCCGCAGATCAACAGGCCTTCGGCGATGATCTGGGGGGCGGTGCCGGACAGGTTGACGAGCAGGACTTGGCGTAGCGCGATGCAGGCACCCAGGAACGCCAGGCCGATGACCAGGGCCTGGCGGCCGACGCGTAGACGTTCCAGCAGGCGCAGACGGGCGTTCCAGGCCTGGACCGCGAAATAATGCTGGATGGTTTCAGCCACCGCGGCTTCGTCGGCGGGGGCGTCGGCGGGCAGATGCAGGATCAGCTTGACGGGCTTGCCCGGACCGATCTCGCGGGCGCTGCCGACGATGTAGTCGTGGGCCGCATCGTCGAGATCGCGTGACCGGAAGGGCGAGGGATCGAGGGTGTTGAACAGCTGCTCGATCCGCTGCAGTTCGACCTCGATCAGGACAAAGCCGTTCTCGCGCCGGTAGATGCCGTAACTGCCGTCGCGATCGGCCATCGCCGGCCGCCGTCAGTAGCCTTTGGTGCGGTCGACCATGTTCTGCAGCGGCCGGCCGGCCTTGAACCGCTCGTACTGCTCCATGATCGATTTCGCGACGGGCAGGGGCAGTGAATCGGAGGCGTTGTGCGGCGTGATCGTGATCTTGGGATGCGTCCAGAACGGATTGTCCCGGGGCAGCGGTTCCTGGTAGAACACGTCGAGGGTTGCGGCCGCGATATGCCCTTCGTCCAGCAGGGCCAGCAGATCGGCATCGACCAGCTGGCCGCCGCGCCCGGCATTGATCAGATAGGCGCCGGGTTTCAGCAGGCCCAGCGTGCGGCGATTCAGGATGCCGGTGGTTTCCGGCGTCAGCGGCAGCAGGCAGACGAGCATGTCGCAGACCCGCAGGAAATCGTCGAGCTGGCCGGGGCCGGCATAGGATTCGATGCCGCGGACCTGCTTTTCCGTCTGGCTCCAGCCGACGACGCGGAAACCCAGTGCGGCTAGCTTTTCGCCGGCATCGATGCCCAGCCGGCCCAGCCCCAGGATGCCCACGGTGGTGGCCGGGGTATAGGCCGGCGGGAAGAAGGTCCACGCCTTGGCCTTCTGGTTGGCGATCAGCTCGTCCAGCCGGCGGTGATAACGCAGCACGTGCAGCAGCACGTACTCGCTCATCCCCAGGGTCAGGCGGTCCTCGACCACGCGGCAGACGGTCACGTCGGGGCGCAGGGTCGGGTCATGGATCATTGATTCGACGCCGGCCCCCAGCGAATGCAGCACCTTCAGGTTCGGCAGCCGGGCGAAGACACCCTGGGGGGGGCGCCAGGCCACCGCGAAATCGATGTCGTCGGTATCGCCCATGTCGGGATAGATGCGCAGGTCCAGCCCCGGGGCGACCTGGCGGAAGGCATCGATCCATTCCTGGGTTTCGTGAAAGGTCGAAAGAAAAAGGAACGCCATGGGGGTCTCGGATCGGAAAGGTTGGATCAACTGCGCACCGCGTCGCCCTGCGCGGTTTCCAGCGCGAAGGCGGCGGCCATGAGGGCGCGAGTATAGTCGGTTGCCGGTTGCGAAAAAATGTCGGTCGCCGGGCCCTGCTCGACCACCTTGCCGTCCTTCATCACGATGACGCTGTCGGCCAGGGCACGCACGACCTTCAGGTCGTGGCTGATGAACAGATAGGCCAGCCGGTGCTTTTGCTGCAGGGCGCGCAACAGGTCGACGATCTGGGCCTGGACGCTCATGTCCAGTGCCGAGGTCGGTTCGTCCAGCACCACCAGCCGGGGTTTCAGCACCATGGCGCGCGCAATGGCGATGCGCTGGCGCTGGCCGCCCGAGAATTCGTGGGGGTAGCGGTCCATCGCGGCGGGGTCGAGGCCGACTTCGCGCAGCATGTCGGCGACGATCTGCCGGCGGGCGGCCCAATCGCCCCCCAGCTCGTGGACCTTCAGCCCTTCCTCGATGATCTCGTAGACCGACAGACGCGGCGACAGCGAGGCGAAGGGGTCCTGGAAGACGATCTGGATTTCCGATCGCAGCGCCCGCAGGTCCTTGAAGCTTTGTCCCTGCAGTTCGCGGCCGTCATAGCGGATCGACCCCTGCGACGGAATCAGCCGCAGCAGCGCGTAACCCAGCGTCGACTTGCCCGAGCCCGATTCGCCGACGATGCCGACCGTCTCGCCCTCGCGGATGGCGACGTCAATGCCGTCGACCGCCTTGACGTGGCCGACGGTGCGGCCCAGGAACCCGCGCTTGATCGGGAACCAGACCTTCAGGTCGCGGGCGGTCATCACCACGGGCGCGTCGGCCGGCACCGGCGACGGATCGCCCTTGGGTTCGGCGTTCAGCAGCTTGATGGTGTAGGGGTGCTGGGGCGCCTCGAACAGCTGGGCGGTCGGCCCGGTCTCGACGATGCGCCCCTCGGTCATGACGCAGACCCGGTCGGCCATCTTGCGCACGATGCCCAGGTCATGGGTGATCAGCAGCAGCGCCATGCCCAGCTCGTCGCGCAGGCGGCGCAGCAATTCCAGGATCTGCGCCTGGACGGTGACATCGAGCGCCGTGGTCGGTTCGTCGGCGATCAGCAGGTCGGGGCGGTTGGCCAGCGCCATGGCGATCATCACGCGCTGGCGCTGGCCGCCCGACAATTGATGGGGATAGGCGTCCAGCCGGTCGGCCGCCTGGGACAGCCCGACCTGGCGCAGCAGATTCAGGGTTTCGGCCCGTGCCTCGGGCCCCTTCAGCCCGCGATGCAGCCCCAGCACCTCGCCGATCTGGCGGGCGATGCTGTGCAGCGGGTTCAGCGACGTCATCGGCTCCTGGAAGACCATCGCGGCGCGGTTGCCGCGCAGCTTCTGGATCGTCTGCGCCGGCGCCCCGATCATCTCCTGCCCCTTCAGCCGGATCGACGATCCCGGCGGATGGGACGCCATCGGATAGGGCAGCAGTTGCAGCACCGACAGGGCGGTGACCGACTTGCCCGACCCGGATTCGCCGACCAGCGCCACGGTCTCGCCGCGGGCGATGGTGAAGGATACGTCGCGCACCGCCTCGACCACGCGGCCGCCGGCCTTGAAATTGACGCCGAGATGCTCGACCGACAGGATGGTTTCCGCGCTCATGCCAGGATCTTCCGGGGGTCGAAGGCGTCGCGCACCGCTTCGCCGATGAAGATCAGCAGGCTCAGGGTGATCGCCAGCACGGCGAAGGCAGTCAGGCCCAGCCACGGCGCCTGCAGGTTCGACTTGCCCTGCGACAGCAATTCGCCCAGCGACGGCGATCCCGGCGGCAGGCCGAAGCCGAGGAAGTCCAGCGCGGTCAGGGTGGTGATCGCCCCGTTCAGGATGAACGGCATGAAGGTCAGGGTCGCGACCATCGCGTTGGGCAGCAGGTGGCGCCACATGATCGCGATGTTGCCGACGCCCAAGGCGCGGGCGGCGCGGACGTAGTCGAGGTTGCGGGCGCGCAGGAATTCGGCACGTACCACACCGACCAGCGCCATCCACGAAAAGGCCAGCATGATGCCCAAGAGCCACCAGAAATTCGGCTGCACGAAACTGGCCAGGATGATCAGCAGGTACAGGGTCGGCAGGCCCGACCAGATTTCCATGAACCGCTGGAACAGCAGGTCGGTCAGCCCGCCGAAATACCCCTGCACCGCGCCGGCGATGACACCGACGATCGACGACAGGATGGTCAGGGTCAGGCCGAACAGCACCGACAGGCGAAAGCCATAGATCAGCCGGGCGACGACGTCGCGCCCCTGGTCGTCGGTGCCCAGCCAGTTTTCGGCGCTGGGCGGGGCCGGGGCCGGCACGGTCAGTTCGCGGTTGATGGTCTGGTAGGAATAGGGGATCGGCGGCCACAGGATCCAGCCCTTGGCCGTGATCTCGTCGCGCACGAACCGGTCGCGGTAATCGGTCGCCGTCTCGAAATCCCCGCCGAAGGTGGTCTCCGGATAGGATTTCAGCAGCGGGTAATAGAACTTGCCCTCGTACTGCACCAGCAGCGGCTGGTCGTTGGCGATCAGCTCGGCAAACAGGCTGAGCACGAACAGCACCAGGAAGATCCACAACGACCACCAGCCGCGCCGGTTGGCTCGGAAATTGGCGAAGCGCCGCTGGGATATCGCCGAGAAGAACGGACGCTCAGCCGACATCGCGGCCCTCGAAATCGATGCGGGGGTCGATGGCGACATAGGTCAGGTCCGAGATCAGGTTGACGATCAACCCGATCAGTGTGAACACGTACAAGGTGCCGAACATGACAGGGTAGTCGCGCTTGATCGCCGCCTCGAACGACAACAGCCCCAGGCCATCAAGCGAGAAGATCACCTCGATCAGCAGCGACCCGGTGAACAGGACGCCGATGAAGGCCGCGGGGAAACCGGCGATCACCAACAGCATGGCGTTGCGGAAGATATGGCCGTACAGCACCGCGCGCTCGCTCAAGCCCTTGGCGCGGGCCGTCACCACGTACTGCTTGTTGATTTCCTCGATGAAGGAATTCTTGGTCAGCATGGTCAGCGAGGCGAAGCCGCCGATGACCATGGCGATGACCGGCAGGGCGATATGCCAGAAATAATCGAGGATGCGGTCGGGCCAGGACAGCTGCGCCCAGTTGTCCGACACCAGGCCGCGCAACGGGAACCAGGCCATGAAACTGCCGCCGGCGAACAGGACGATCAGCAGCACGGCGAACAGGAAGCTCGGGATCGCGTAGCCCAGGATGACGACAGCCGAACTCCAGACGTCGAAGCGGCTGCCGTCGCGCACCGCCTTGGCGATGCCCAGCGGGATCGAGACGAGATAGACGATCAGCGTGGTCCACAGCCCCAGCGAGATCGAGACCGGCAGCTTGTCCAGCACCAGGTCGACGACGCGGCGATCGCGGAAATAGCTGTCGCCGAAATCGAAGCGCAGGTAGTTGCCGATCATCAGGAAGAACCGTTCGACCGGCGGCTTGTCGAAACCGAACTGCTTTTCGATCTGCTTGATGAACTCGGGGTCCAGGCCTTGCGCCCCGCGATATTTCGAATTGCCCTCGCCCAGCGCCGGTGCCCGCGGCGCCCCGGCCGCGGCATCGCCGCCCGACGACCCGCCGATGCGCGAGGTGGCGCTGGCCGCGGTGCCGGTGACCTGGGCGATCACCTGCTCGACCGGCCCGCCGGGCGCGAACTGGATGACGAAGAAATTGATGACCATGATCCCGAACAGCGTCGGGATGATCAAGAGCAGTCGGCGCAGGATATAGGCGAGCATCAGGCGGCGACGTCCAGGGCGTAGAATCCAAAAGCGCCAATCGTCGCCCCGGCGAAGGCCGGGGCCCAGGGGAGGCGCCGCGCCGCTTGCGACGCCCCTTGCCCTGGATCCCGGCCTTCGCCGGGATGACGATGCATCTGGTGGCAACGGTCGACCGAAACTCGCGTCATCACCGCACCTTCGGCAGCTTGGCTGCCTTGGCTTCGTCGTACCACCAGTAATCCTCCCATTCCGGGTTGTAGTCGGAATAGGGCGCGATCGGGTCGGGGCGCGACAGCCGGTCCCAATAGGCCAGCTTATGCGTGCCGGAATACCAGCTGGGGATCCAGAAATTGTTCCACATCAGCACGCGGTCCAGCGCCCGGATCGCGGTGTTCAATTCCTCGCGGCTGGTGGCCGACAGGGCCTTCTCGACCAGCGCGTCGACCGCCTTCGACTTGACCCCCGGCAGGTTCAGGCTGCCGGTGACGTCGGCGGCGGCCGAACCGAAGAAGTTCTTCAACTCGACGCCCGGCGTCGGGCCCTGGCTGTAGCCGCGGCTGGTGGCATCGAAGTCGAAATCGCGGATGCGGTTCTCGAAGGTGGCGGGATCGACCACGCGCATCTCGGCCTTGACGCCCAGCCGTTCCAGGTTGCGGAAATAGGGGCCGAGGATACGGTCGAACGACGGCTCGAACTCCAGGAATTCGAGCGTCAACGCCTCGCCGGTCTTGGCGTTGACGCGCCGGCCGTCCTTGACCACCCAGCCCGCCGCCGTCAGCAGTTGCGATGCCCGGCGCAGGTTGTCGCGCATGTCGCCGCTGCCGTCGGTCTTCGGCGGATTGAATTCCTCGGTGAAGACGCGGGGATCCAGCTCGGCCCGGAAGGGTTCCAGCAGGGCCAGCTCGGCCGGGCCGGGCAGGCCGGTCGCCGCCATCGGCGAATTGTCGAAGCGCGAGCGCAGGCGCTTGTACAGCCCATAGAACAGCGTCTTGTTGGTCCATTCGAAATCGAAGGCCAGCGCCAGCGCCTCGCGCACCTTCGGATCGGCCAATTTGCCCCGGCGGGTGTTGAAGTAGAAGGCCTGGAACCCGGCCGGATTGCCGTCGGCCAGCACCTCGCGCTTGATCCAGCCTTTCTCGACCGGCGGCTTGTCGTAGCCGGTCGCCCAGACCCGCGCGGTCAGCTCGAGCCGCACATCGTATTCGCCGGCAAAGAAACCTTCGACCGCAATCTCGCGGTCGCGGAAATAGACCCAGCGCATGCGGTCGGGGTTGAAGCGGCCGATCGCGACCGGAATCTTTTCCCCCCACCAGTCCTGGACGCGGGCATAGGTCAGGTTGCGGCCGGGATCGGCCGATTCGACCTTGTAGGGGCCCGAGCCCGTCGGCGGGTCCAGCGTCGGCCGGGTGAAGTCGCGTCCCTCGAACCATTTCTTCTGCAGGATCGGCATCGCCGCGACGGTCAAGGCCAGGTCGCGCGAGGCCGGGCCGGGCTTGAAGCGCACCGTCACCTTCTGCGGGCCGTCGGCTTCGATCTCGGTGACGTCGTCCAGCGCCAGGCGGTATTGCGGATGGCCGTCGCGCTTGATCGCTTCCAGCGTGAAGACGACGTCGTCCGAGGTGATCGGCGTGCCGTCATGCCAGCGCGCGGTCGGGCGCAGCGCGAAGGTGACCCAGGAATGATCCGGCGCCAGGTCGGCGCTTTCGGCGATGTAGCCGTACATCGCGTCGGGTTCGTCCAGCGCGCGGGTCATCAGCGAGGCGAACAACAGGCTGATCGACGGCGCCGGATTGCCGCGCAGGATCGCGGGGTGGAAGCTGTCGAAGGTCGCAAACGACATCGCCCTGAGGTCGCCGCCCTTGGGCGCCGACGGATTGACGTAGTCGAAATGCTTGAAGCCGGCGGGGTATTTCAGATCGCCGAAGGCCGAGATGCCGTGGCGGGGTTCGGCGCCGGCCGTGCTGACCCCCAGGGCCAGCACGGCGGCGATGACGGCGAGCGATCGTCTCATGGCCGGGCTTCTCATTGCTTGCGTGCGGCCTCCAGGGCGGCTTGCTTGGCCGGGTCGATCCACCAGGCGAGGATGTCGGGACCATAACGCGGGGTCGTCGTGGGCATGCCGAACCTGTTCCACACCGCGATGCGGTCGACATTGACGGTCGAGAACGGCACGACGTACCAGTTCCACAACAGGACGCGATCCAGCGCCCGGGTGGCGTACAGCAATTCGGCCCGGTCATGGGCCTGGATGATGCGGTCGATCAGCTGGTCGACCGCGGGGTCGCAGATGCCCGGCTGGTTGCGGCTGTTCTCGCGGCTTGCCGCGGCGCAGGAAAAGAAGTCGCGTTGTTCGTTGCCCGGCGATTCCGACTGGGCCCAGGACACCAGCGCCATGTCGAAATCGAAGCTGCGCATGCGGTTGACGTACTGGGCCGAATCGACCAGCCGCACCGTCATGTCGACCCCCAGCCGGGCCAGCGTCTGTTTCCAGGCGTTGAAGATGCCGACGAAGGCTTCCTGCTGCAGCAACACCTCGATCTTCATCTGCTGGCCGTCGGGGCCGATCAGCTTCTGGTCCTTGACGGTCCAGCCGGCCTCGCGCAGCAGGGCGGCGGACTGGCGCAGGTTGGTGCGGTCGGCGCCCGTGCCGTCCGATACCGGCGCCTTGAACTGCTCGGTGAAGACCCGCGGCGGCACCTGGGCCTTCAGCGGTTCCAGCAGCTTCAGCTCCTCCGGGCCGGGCAGGCCCTTGGCGCCCGCCTCGCTGTTGGGGAAATAACTCTCGATGCGCTGATGCTGGTCGAACAACAGGTTCTGGTTGCTCCATTCCCAGTCGAACGAGCGCGCCAGCGCCTCGCGCACCCTGATGTCCTTGAACATCGGGCGGCGCTGGTTGAAACCGAAGCCGACCATGCCGCCGGGGCGTTCGTTCTTCAGGGTCAGCTTGATCACCTGGCCGTTGCGCACGGCGGGGAAATCGTAGTCGCGCACCCACAGCCGCGACACGATCTCGGCGCGGTAATCGTATTGCCCGGCCTTGAACGCCTCGAACCGCACGGTCTCGTCGCGGTAAAGGTCATAGCGGATGCGATCGAAGTTGTGCCGGCCGCGGTTCAGGGCCAGGTCGCGGGCCCAGTAATCCTTGACGCGTTCCAGCGTGACCGACCGGTTGGCCTCGATCGCCGCGACCTTGTAGGGGCCGGACGACATGAACGGGGTCAGGGTCGTCCGCTCGATGTCGTTGGCGGTCCAGTAGGCTTTCTGCAGCACCGGCAGCTGGCCCATGATCTGGGGCAGTTCGCGGTTGCGCGGCCCCGAGAACGTGAACTTCACCTTGGCCGGCGACAATGCCTCGGCCCGGGCGACATCGGCGTAATAGAAACGATAGAGCGGCGCGCCCTTGGCCTTCAGCGTGTCGAACGAGAAGACGACGTCGTCGGCGGTGATCTTGGTCCCGTCGTGCCAGCGCGCCTCGGGGCGGAGGTTGAAGGCGACCCAGGACAGGTCTTCCGGCACCTCGACCGTTTCGGCGATCAGGCCGTATTCGGCCGAGGCGTCGTCCAGGGTCGAGGTCATCAGCGTGTCGTAGACCAGGCCGATGCCGGGGGCAGGGTCGCCCTTGGCGATGAACGGGTTGATCGTGTCGAACCCGCCCAGCGACGACAGCCGGATTTCGCCGCCCTTGGGGGCGGCGACGTCGACATAATCGAGCCGGCTGAAATCGGCCGGATAGCGCGGCGGACCGATCAGCGAAAGGGCGTGGGTGGTGGTGGTCGGGACCGTCTGTGCGGCGGCCGGACTGACGGCCAGTTGCTGGACGGAGAGGGGCGCGGTGATCAGAAGCGCCGACAGAACGGCGAGAGCGCGGAAAGCCAACGGGCCACCTCCCTCAGATAAAAGCAACCTAACCCGCCGTCAGCACCTCGCTGGCGGCACGCAGCAGCGCGGCATCGCCGGCGGCCAGCACGCGCGAGGTGCGGCGTGCATCGAGCGGCCGCCCCTCCCAGTCGGTGATCAGCCCGCCCGCCCCTTCGATGACGGCGACCAATGCAGCGAAATCATACGGCTGCAATTCCGGTTCCGCGATCACGTCTACGAAACCTGATGCCAGCAGGGCATAGGCGTAACCGTCGCCACCCAGCCGGAACAGCTTGATGCGCCGGCGCAGGGCATCCATCGCCTGTTCGTCCGCGTCGTCGGGACCGGCATGGGGCAGGAAGAAGGCGACGGCCTGCGACAGGTCGCGGCCCTGGCGGACGGTGACCGTCTTGCCGTTCAGCGTGGTGCCGTGGCCGACGGCGCCGATCCAGCGCTCGTCGTTGATCGGCTGGTCGATGACGCCCAGGATCGGCTTGCCGCGCCAGGTCAGGGCGATCAGCGTGACGAACAGCGGCAGGCCGGCCACGAACGACTTGGTGCCGTCGACCGGGTCCAGGATCCAGACGAAATCGGCATCGCCGCGGACGATGCCGTGTTCCTCGCCGAAAATGCCGTGGTCGGGGAAACGCGCCTCGATCATCCGGCGCATGGCCATCTCGGCCTCGCGGTCGGCGATGGTTACCGGCGAGGCGTCGGCCTTGTCGTCGACATCGACCCCGGCCCGGAAATAAGGGCGGATCACCGCCCCGGCGGCGTCGGCAAGCTCGGCTGCGAGGGCCAGATGCTCGGCCGTCACCAGCCCGGGGGGCAGATCGCCTGTCACGCTGACGCGCGCGCTCAGTTCGCCGCCGGCAGCGGCAGCGGCTTGTCCGACATCTTGTTCATGTAGACCATCAGGTCCGCGCGCTCCTTGGCGTTGCGGATGCCGGCGAAGGCCATCTTGTTGCCCGGGATCGCCTTGGAGGGCGCCTCGATCCAGGCGTTCATGTCTTCCCAGGTCCATTCCTTGCCCTTCAGCGCGGCCATGGCCGGCGAATAGGCAAAACCGTCGATATGGGCGTGGTGGTTGCCCAGCACACCGAACAGGTTCGGGCCGACCTTGCCCGGCTCGCCCTTGCCGAAGCTGTGGCAGGTCAGGCATTTCTTGGCGGCGTTGGCGCCGGCATCGGGATTGGCGGCGGCCAGCAGCTGGCCCAGCGGCACTTCAGGTTCCTTGGCCGCCGGCTCGGCGCCGCCGGCCGGCGCGTCGGGCACGGCGATCGGGTAGGCATTGGTCGACAGCTTCTTCGGACTAACAACCATGCCGCCGACATTGCCGATGACAACGGCGACGAGCGCGGCACCGATCACCGCGCCGGCGACCTTGTTGAATTCAAAACTGTCCATTTCGCACCCTATGAAGTCTGGCCCCCGGACCCCGCCTTGTTTTATGCGGGCCTGCCGACCTGGGCGCGCCAACTTATTCCGCGTCGCACCCCGCCGAGCGGCCGGAATTTAGCGGCTTCCTGGCAAGACTGGCAACCCGTATAACGGCGGTTCGACAAAATTGCCCTGTAGGGGAGGATATTTACCATGGCCAGCCCCAGCGCACCCCTGGTCGTCGTGCCGAGCCGTCTGGCCTCAACGCGCCTGCCGAACAAGCCGCTGGCCGACATCCACGGGTTGCCGATGATCGTCCAGGTCTGGCGCCGGGCGGTCGAGGCCGATATCGGACCCGTCGTGGTTGCCTGTGGCGATCCCGAAATCGCCCAGGTGGTCCAGGATGCCGGGGGGCGCGCCGTGCTTACCGACCCCGAACTGCCATCCGGTTCCGACCGGGTCTGGGCCGCGGTGCAGGCCTGCGATCCGGATGGCCGCCACGATGCCATCGTCAACCTGCAGGGCGACCTGCCGGCGATCGCGCCGGCCGACGTGCGCCGGTCGCTGGCGCCGCTGGACGTCCCCGGCACCGATATCGGCACGCTGGCCGCCGTCATCACCGACGAGCGCGAGCGCACCGCCGACAGCGTGACCAAGGCGATCCTGGCGATGAACCCCGATGGCCGCAGCGGCCGCGCCCTCTATTTCACCCGGGCGACGGCGCCGACCGGCGATGGCCCGCTGTGGCATCATATCGGGATCTACGCCTATACCCGGGCGGCGCTGCAGCGTTTCGTCGGGCTGCCGCCGTCGCCGCTGGAACTGCGCGAACGGCTGGAACAGCTGCGCGCGCTCGAGGCCGGCATGACCATCGGGGTGGCCCTCGTTGACAGGGTTCCGCTGGGTGTCGATACTCCCGCCGACCTCGACCGTGTCCGCGCGGCGATGGCCTGATCCACCCCAATTCCCGCAATCCGCTGAGCCCGCTGGCCCGAAAGTAGCGTCGTCATGACCTCGCCGATGGAAGATCCCTCCCGTCTCATCGCCTTCCAGGGCGAGCCCGGTGCCTATCAGCACCTGGCCTGCCGGGAAGCCTTTCCGGATCTGATCCCGACGGCCTGCCCGAGCTTTGAGGATTCGTTTGCCGCGGTCACCTCGGGCCGCGCCGACCGCGCGCTGTTCCCGATCGAGAATTCGCTGGCCGGCCGCGTCGCCGACATCCATCACCTGCTGCCCGAGTCGGGTCTTTATATCGTCGGCGAACATTTCCTGCGCATCCGCCACCATCTGCTGGCGCCCAAGGGCGCGCGGATCGACCGGATCAAGCGGGTCTACAGCCATATCCAGGGCCTGTCGCAGTGCCGCAAGCTGATCCGCGACCTGGGGCTGGAGGCGATCGTGCGCGCCAATACCGCCGGCGCCGCCAAGGAAATCGCCGAGCGCAACGACCCCGAGGAAGCGGTGATCGCCTCCGAGATCGCCGGCGAGATCTACGGCCTGCAAAGCTTGCGCGCCAATGTCGAGGACCGGCTGGGCAATACCACCCGCTTCGTCGTCATGGCCCGCCATCGCTCGGACCCCGACCCCAAGGCCGGCCCGACCCTGACCGCGATCCTGTTCCAGGTGCGCAGCCAGCCCGCCGCCCTCTACAAGGCGCTGGGCGGGTTCGCCACCAACGGCATCAACGTGGTCAAGCTGGAAAGCTACATCACCGATGCCAGTTTCCAGGTGGCCCAGTTCTATCTGGAGATCGAGGGGCATCCGGCCGACAAGGCGGTCGACCGGGCGCTGGACGAACTGAAATATTTCTCGGGCCGCTTCAAGATGCTGGGCGTGTTCCCCGCCCATCCCTATCGCGGCGACCCGGCCTGACGCCGTGACCACGGCGCTGACCGAACCGGCCGACCTCCTGGCGTTCCAGGGGGTGCCGGGCGCCTATTCGCATCTGGCCTGCCGCGAAGTCTTCCCCGAGCTGACCCCATTCCCCTGCGCGACCTTCGCCGATGCCTTCGCCGCGCTGCAGGAAGGTGTGGTCGACCGGGCGCTGATCCCGATCGAGAATTCGATGGCCGGCCGCGTCGCCGACATCCACGCGCTGCTGCCCGGCTCGGGCCTGTCGATCGTGGGCGAACATTTCCTGCGGGTCCGCCACCACCTGCTGGCCCCGCCGGGCGCCACCATCGGGTCGCTGAAACGGGTCTACAGCCATATCCAGGCCCTGTCGCAATGCCGCCAGTTCCTGCGCGACAACGGGCTGGAAGCCGTCGAGGTCGCCGATACCGCGGGCGCGGCCAAGGACGTGGCCGCCCGCGGCAATGTCGAGGAAGCCGCGATCGCCTCGGGGCTCGCCGGCGACATCTACGGCCTCGACGCGATCCGCGTCGGCATCGAGGATCAGCTGGGCAACACCACCCGGTTCGTGGTGCTGATGCGCAACCGCCAGGATCCCGACCCGCTGGTCTCGGGGCCGACGCTGACCTCGGTCCTCTTCGAGGTCGGCAGCCAGCCTTCGGCCCTCTACAAGGCACTGGGCGGCTTTGCCACCAACGGCATCAATGTCGTGAAACTCGAAAGCTACCTGATCGAGACCTTCACGGTCGCCCAGTTCTACGTCGAGATCGAGGGCCACCCGGCCGACCGGGCGGTCGCCCGCGCCTTCGACGAACTGCGCCATTTCACCCTGCGCTTCAAGGTGCTGGGCGCGTATCCGGCGCATGCGTATCGGCGGGAGAAGCGGTAGTCGTCACAATAGTCCGGCCATCGCGGGGCCGGACCCGATAGATGCTGACTTCGAGCGTGATTGTGGCCGCACAGGCCAGATAGTCGCCCCGGCGAAGGCCGGGGCCCAGGGCAGGGACGTCGCAGCCTGCACTGCGCTTTCCCTGGGTCCCGGCCTTCGCCGGGACGACGGTTGGCGCCGTAAAATCTCGATCACGAGCCTCGTGCAGGAACGATCAGTGGCTCAAGCCGTCTCGTCCAGCCACATCCGTGCCAGCTGATGCGCCAGGCTCAGCGGCGGCGGCATGCGGGGGGCGGCTTCCAGGTCCAGGGCGCGGTCGACCATCTGCGCCACCTCGGCCCGGGTGAACCAGCGGCAGTCCTCCAGTTCCTGGGTGTCGATGGTGATGTCGCGGGTCAGCGCCTCGGCGACGCAGCCGATCATCAGTGACGACGGGAACGGCCAGGGCTGCGAGGCGAGGTAGCGGACGCGGCCGACGGTGATGCCGGCTTCCTCGGCGATTTCGCGGGCCACCGCTTCCTCGATGGTCTCGCCCGGTTCGATGAAACCGGCCAGCGCCGAATAGGCGCCGGTCGCGAACTGGCGCTGGCGGCCCAAGAGCACGTCGGTGCCGTCGACCACCAGCATGATGGCGACCGGGTCGGTGCGCGGAAAATGATGGGCCTTGCAGTCCGGGTTGGTGCAGCGGCGGACATAACCGCCTTCGTCGGCGGCCGAGATGTGGCCGCAGACCGCGCAGAACCGATGCCGGCGGTGCCAGTCGACCATGCTTTTGGCATGGGCCAGGATGCCGGCCTCGCCGCCGCGCAGTTGCGGCGCGATCGAGCGCAGGTCGATGAACTTGGCGCCCGGCGGCGGGTCGATCAGGTCGGGGCGGTCGACCGCGACATGGGCGACGCCGTCGGCCAGGCCGAGCAGGACGGCCGGCGCGCCCGCAACCAGCATCTCGTCGCCGCCGCGCCAGGCGATATGCGGCGCCGGTGCCAGGTCGATGGCCACCTTCAGGTCGGCGTTGATCGCCACGAAACGGGTTTCGGGGGCGGTCATCACCGCATGGATCCAGGCGGGGTCGTTACGCTTGGTGCCGGCGCGGTCGAGCCTGCCGCCGGTGAAGCCGATCTGATAGGTCATGACGCTGCCGTGCTGTGACGAAACCGGGCGGGTGACGCGGACGGCGAAGATATCAGGTTATTCGTCGCGGTGAAGCGCCGACAGGGCACGGTCGCGCTGGCCGTCGACCGTCCGGTCGATCTCGTCCTCGGGCAGGCCCGCGACTTCCAGCACCAGCCGGCCGAGCTGCAGGCTGGCCTCGACCGTTTCAGGCACCACGGCGGTGGCGCCGGCCCGGCTCAGATCCTTGGCGTGGCCGGCATCGCGGGCGCGGGCGAAGATCGGCAGGTCGGGCCAGGCGGCGCGGGCCGCCCGCACCAGATGCATCGCCGCCCGGTCGTCGTCGACCGCCACGACCAGGGCGCGCGCCTTGCCCGTGCCCAGCCGTTCCAGCAGTTCGGCGCGGGCGGCATTGCCGAAGAACACGGGCTTGGCCCGGTCGCGGGCGGCGGCGACCGTGGTGCCCTGCTGGTCGAGGGCGAGGTAGGGCAGGTCGCGCAAGGTGGCGATCTCGGCCACCAGCTGGCCGACGCGGCCGAAGCCGGCGATGACGACATGGCCGTCCGGCTGGCCGCTGTCCAGCATCGCCGCGGTGCCCACGGGGCCGTGTTCGCGGCGGGCCAGGGCGGCGGCGAGGCGGCGGGCGACGATGCCGCCCAGCGGGGTCAGCACCATGGTGACGGCGACCAGCACCATCATGAACTGGCCGATGCCGTGCTCGATCAATTGCTGGGTCATCGCCGCGCCGACCACGACCAGGGCGAATTCGCCGCCCTGGCCCAGCAGCAGCCCGGTTTCGACGGCGACCGAGCGCGGCAGGCGAAAGGCCAGGCACAAGGCGATCAGGATTCCCGCCTTGATCGCCAGCAGGCCGGCCACGCCGACGGTCAGCATCGGCACCTCGCCGGCCAGGGCGGCGGGGTCGATGCCCATGCCGACGGCGACGAAGAACAGCCCCAGCAGCAGGCCCTTGAACGGTTCGATCGCCACCTCGACGGCATGGCGATGCTCGCCCTCGGACAGCACCATGCCGGCCAGGAAGGCGCCCAGCGTCATCGAAAGCCCGGCGGCCTCGGTCGCCAGCGCCGTGCCCAGCGCCACCATCAGCGCGACCGCCAGGAACAGTTCGGGGGCGGCCGCCGCGATCACCAGCCGGAACAGCGGTTTCAGCACCAGCCGGCCGGCGATGACGATGACGACGATGGCGACCGCCGCCTTGGCCATCGCCGCCGCCAGCCCCAGCCCCAGCGAGGCATGGCCGGCTTCCTGCCCCGCCAGCGCGCCCAGCAGGAACAGGATCGGGATGACCGCCAGGTCCTGCATCAGCAGGATCGACAGCGACACCTGGCCGGTCGGGCTGGTCAGGCGGTGCTGCTCGGTCAGGATCTGCACGACCATCGCGGTTGACGACAGGGCCAGGCACGATCCCAGCACGATGGCCGCCGCGGGTTCGTTGCCGAACGCCCAGGCGATGGCGGCGATCACGGCACCCGAGACGGCGACCTGGGCGCCGCCCAGGCCCAGCACGAAACGGCGCAGCGCCCACAGCCGCGACATCGACAGTTCCAGCCCGACCATGAACATCAGGAAGACGACGCCCAGTTCGGCGATATGGCGCACGCCCTCGATGTCGCGGATCACCACTTCGCGCAGGAACGGGATCTCGCCGGCCAGCCGGCCCAGCCCGAACGGGCCGATGGCGATGCCGGCGAACAGGTAACCCAGCATCGGGTTGATCCGCAGGCGATGGAACACGGGGATGACGACACCCGCGGTCGCGAAGAACACCACGGCCTCGCGCAGGAAGGGCACGCCGCTCTCAGCCATCGTAACCCTCTTGCATTCCGCCGCTCGATGGGGGACGACACGATGATGAGTGAAGCCCGTGTGAAGACCGAAATCGCCGTCGCCGCCCTGATCCGCCGCTGCGCCGTCGAGGCCGTGCCGGCCATGGTGGTGCGGCGGGGCGACGGGGGCGCAGGCGCGCTGGCAATCCGAATCAACCGCCTGAACGGGACCGGCAGCATACTCATCCAGGCCCGCGACGGCGAGGGGCAGCTTGGGTGGCTAAACGCCACGGGGCCGGACCCGGTTGCCGATGCCGATTGCGACGCCTATCTGGCCAAGGCGCTGGCGCGCGACCCCGATATCTGGATCGTCGAGATCGAGGACCGCCAGGGCCGCAGCTTCGTCACCGAACCCTTGTTCCGATGATGCCCGACGGTTGGCCGCCGGTGACGTCTGGCGAATCCGGCGACCGGGTGTGGCGCCGGCCCGACGGCCTGGTGTTTGCCAAGCAGGCGGGGCCGGGGCGGGCCGATCTGCTGGCGGGCGAACGCGACCGGCTGGTCTGGCTGGAGCGCGCAGGTTTCGCCGCCGCGCCCCGTGTCGTCGACTGGGACGGCGGCACGCTGGTGATGACCGCGTTGCCCGGGGTGCCGGCCAGCGCGCTGGGTGGCGACGACCTCATCGCCGCCTGGCCCTCGATCGTCGCGACGATCGGGGCGCTGCACGCGCTGCCGCCGGCCGATTGCCCGTTCGATCGCGGTCTGGCCGTGATGAGCGCGCGGGCCCGCGCCGTCGTCGCCCGCGATGCGGTGAACCCCGATTTCCTGCCGGACGAGGATCGCGATCTGGACGCCGCGCAACTGCTGGCGCGGGTGGCGGCCGAACTGCCCGCGCGTCTGGCGCAGGAGGCGGCGTCGCGGGTGGTCGTCCATGGCGATGCCTGCCTGCCCAATATCATGGTCGATCCCGCGACCCTGCGTTGCACCGGGCTGATCGACCTGGGGCGGCTCGGCGTGGCCGACCGTTATGCCGACCTGGCGCTGCTGGTGGCCAATTCGGCTGAAAGCTGGTCGTCGCCGGGACGGGCGGCGCAGGCGCTCGACCAGTTGTTCTCGGCCCTGGGCATTGCATCGATCGATGGCGGGCGGCTGCAGTTCTACCTGCGCCTGGATCCGCTGACCTGGGGTTGATCAGCGCTGCAGGATGCCCTTCAGGTCGTCGTGGCCGATCGGCACCGACGTATGCTCGTGCACGATCAGCCAGCGCCCGTCGCGGCGGGCCAGCACCCAGCTCAGCCGGTTCTGCATCGATCGCAGCCGACGGCCGTCCGCGGCGATCGCGGCATAGGTGACGCAGGCGCTGGCAGTGGCCATGTCCTGGCCCTCGACGATCCGGCGGTCCGCCACCGCGACCGCGACCCGCTCGGCCCCGAGCGAGCCCAGCCAGCCGCGTACCGAGGCGGCCCAGCCCTCGATCCCCTCATAGGACCAGGTGCCCCAGGTGTCGAAGATCCTGACGTCGGGCGCGTACAGCGCCAGCAGGGCATCGGCGTCGCGGGTCCAGACGGCGTCGCGATAGGCGTCGAAGGCCGCGTCGATCCCGGTCACGCCGGCACCGCCCGGGTCCGGGTCACCGGGGGAAAGGCGATCGCCATGGCGACCGCGCCGATGCCGACGATGGCCGAACCCAGGAACAGCCAGGCGTAGTCGCCGAAACTGTCGAAGATCCAGCCGCCGGCCAGCGGCCCGATGGCCATGCCCAGGCTGGACAGCATCATCGCCGCGCCCAGTACGGCGCCCAGGGTCGCCTGGCCGAAATAATCGCGGGCCAGCACGGCATAAAGCGGCATCACCCCGCCATAGGCGGCGCCGAAGACGATGGCCAGCGCATAGAACTGGGTCAGGTCGCCGACCGCCAGATAGGCGGCGATGGCGACCGACTGGATCATCAGCCCGGCGATCAGCACCGGCTTGGCCCCGAACCGGTCGCCGGCGATGCCGAACAACAGCCGCCCCCCTAGGCCCGCCAGCCCCTCGACGCTGTAGATCGAGACCGCGGCCATCGGTGCCACGCCGCAGAACATGGCATAGGACACCATGTGGAAGATCGGCCCGGAATGGGCGGCGCAGCAGGCAAAGAATGTCAGGCCCAGCACGATGAACGGGGTCGACCGCAACGTCCGGCCCAGTCCCGGTGCGGCCGCTGCCCCATCGTTTGCCGCGGCGGCGGGCGGCCGGCGCATCAGCAGCGCGGCGGGAACCAGCAGGATCCAGGCCCCGATCCCGATCACCAGCATCGCCGTGCGCCAGTCATAGGTGGTGATCAGCCATTGCGCCAAGGGCGAGATCGTCAGCGGCGCCACCCCCATGCCGGCCGAGACCAGCGACACCGCCAGGCTGCGATGGGTGTTGAACCAGCCCGTGACCGCCGCCATGACGGGCGCGAAGAAGGCCGAGGCGGCCAGCCCGACCAGCACGCCATAGACCAGCTGGAAGGCGGGCAGGCTGGTCATGCGGCTGGCCAGCACCAGCGCCGTGCCCAGCAGCACCGCGCCGGCCAGCACGACGATGCGTACCCCGAACCGGTCGCTCAGCGCGCCCCAGGCGAAGGCACCCAGGCCCATGACGATGAAGTTCAGCGTCATGGCGCTGGAAATCCCCGCCCGCGACCAGCCGGTGTCGGCCGACAGGGGCCCCAGGAACACGGCCAGCGAAAACATCGCGCCGATGGCGACGCAGCCCATCAACCCGCCAAGGGCGACGATGGTCCAGCGATAGCTCATGACGTCGCCCCCCGGTGATCGAAGATCTGTTCGACGTAACGGCGCAGGTGATCGATGCAGTCGCGCGCGGCATCGGCCTGGCCCGCGCCCTTGGCCAGGATGATCGCGCCCTGAATGACCGCCAGGATATGCCGGGCCAGGCTGTCGGCGGTCCAGGCGGCCGCGACCCGGTGCCGGGTCAGGGCGGCCTGGATCATCGGGGCCAGCACCGCGGCATGGTCGTCCATCCCCTGCTGGCAGGCATCGCGCAGGGCGGGCTGGGTCTGGTGCAATTCCTGGATCATGGTGCCGCCGTAACAGCTCCATTCCACCAGGTCGTCCGAGATCATCGCCCGGCGCAGGTCGAGATAGGCCAGCAGCCGGTCCAGCGGATCGGGGTGGCTGTCGGGCGTCAGCCCGGCGAACAGCCCGGCGGCGCGGTCGCGCCAAGCCTGGGCCGCGGCCAATCCCAGATCCTCCTTGGTGGCGAAATGATGAAAGAAGCTGCCCTTGGTCACGCCGGCGGCGGCGCAGACCTCGTCGACGCGGGTGGCGGCATAACCCTTGGTCCGCACCAGGTCGATGGCGGCGTCGATCAGCTTGGTCTTCGAGGGATGCTCCGACATCCCCCGACCATACCCGCTGGTCGGTATGGAGTCAAATCAGCCCGGCCAGCGCGTAAAGGGCGAAGGCCGCCAGGATGACGCCGGAGACGCGGTTCAGCCAGATCATGGCCGATGGCGGCAGGCGCCGGCGGGCCAGGCTGGTGCCGCCGGCCAGGACCAGCCACCACAGGGTCGAGCCCAGCGCCACGCCAAGGACCAGGAAACCGGCATCGGGACCGGCCCCGCCCCCACTTTCACCACCGGCGGGCAGGATGCCGCCGAAGATCGCGGCAAATGACAGGATCGTCGCCGGGTTGGCCATGGTCAGCAGGAAGGTGGACAGGAAATTGCCGCCGCGGGCGGGGCGTGCCGCCTGGTCGGCCGGGCGGCTGCGAAACGTGGTCCAGGCCAGCCACGCCAGAAACAGCCCGCCGGCCAGGCGGAAGGCGGCCTGCCAGTCCAGCAGCAGCGCGGTGGCCCAGCCCACCCCGAACCCGCCGATCGCGCCATAGACCGCATCGGCCCCGGCAGCCCCCAGTCCCGACAGGAAACCGGGGCGGAACCCGCCGGCCAGGGTGCGCTGGATCACCAAGAGGCCGATCGGCCCGACCGGGATGGCGATGCCCAGTCCAATGACCAGGCCCTGCAGCAACAGCCCTTCGTTCATCGCGGCACCTTGATGCGTGCGGTTTCCTTGGCCGTCGACAGGGCGATGACGGTTTCCGAGCGCACCACACCGGCCAGCGCCTTGATCCCGCCAACCAGCACGCGCTCGAGGTCTGCCGTGTCGCAGGCCCGGATCTTCAGCAGATAGGACCAGGCGCCGGTGACGTGGTGGCATTCCTGGATCTCGGGCAGGGCGCGGATGCCGGCGACGAAAGCGGCGTCATGCTCGGGCCGCTCCAGCAGCACGTAGACGAAGGCCAGCAGGCCGACGCCGACCCCGCGCGGATCCAGCCGCGCCTCGACCCCGGTAATGATCCCCTGTGTTTCCAGCCGCCGCACCCGTTCGTTGACGGCCGAAACCGACAAGCCCACGCGTTCCGCCAGCCGGGCCTGGGCCAGGCGACCGTCTTCCTGCAGGGCTTCGATTATATTCCTGTCTATGTCGTCCATGACAGGAATTTTTACGGACTTTTCTGGAATAGTCCAGAATTTTTACGTTCCGATCGTCGCGACCGGCGCCCATAGCACATCGTCGATGCGATTGGCGCCGGTCGCCAGCATGGCCAGCCGGTCGATCCCCATGGCGATGCCGGACGCGGCGGGCATGCCGTGGCCCAGCGCCGCCAGGAAATCCTCGTCGATCGGATAGGCGGCGCCGAACAGCCTGACGCGCAAGGCCCTGTCGATGTCGAACCGGCGGCGCTGTTCGGCGGCATCGGTCAACTCGCCGAAGGCATTCGCCAGTTCGAGTCCCGCGACATACAGCTCGAAACGCTCGGCGACGCGCGGGTCGTCATCCTTGGGCCGGGACAGCGCGGCCATGTGGATCGGGTATTCGCACAATATGGTCGGCACCGGATGGCCCAGATTGGGTTCGATCCTTTCCAGGAACAGGCGGAAGAAGATCGCGTCCCAGTCGTCATCCTCGGCCGTGCGGATGCCGAGCCGCGCGGCCTCGGCCGCCAGGGTGGCGGGGCCGGGACTGTCCGGATCGTCGATGGTCGCGGCCAGGTCGATGCCGCAATAGCGGTCGAAGGCCTGGGCCACCGTCAGGATCTGCCAGGGCTGGAACGGATCGCTTTCCAGCCCGCGCCAGCGCAGCGCGGTTTCGCCGGCAGCGGTCAGCGCGGCCTGGACCAGGCCGGCGCAATCGGCCATCAGCCGGGTATAGGGTTCGCCCGCGCGATACCATTCCAGCATGGTGAATTCCGGGTGGTGGGTCGCCGACCGCTCGCCGTTGCGCCAGACCCGGGCTAGCTGAAAGATGCGTGGCTCGCCGGCGACCAGCAGCTTCTTCATCGCAAATTCCGGCGATGTGTGCAGGTACAGGCGGCTGGCCTGCCCGTCGGGGGCGACCAGGTCGGTGGCAAAGGCGTTCAGATGCGGTTCCAGCCCCGGCGAGACCTGCAGCGCCGCTGTCTCGACCTCGACGAAATCCGCCGCCTCGAACCAGGCGCGCAGGGCGCGGTTGATCGCCGCACGCTTGATCAGGAAGGGGCGACGACGCGCAAACGCCCCTTCGCGCCACCATTGTCCGAAATGTTCGACCATGGCCCGAAGCTACGGAGGGCGTTGAACCTTGGCAAGCGCTCTGCTAGAAGCCGCAGCCAAAGCCAGCTCACAGCGGATCGACAGCCCATATGAAAATCAACGCCAACCAGTTGCGCGCCGGCAACGTGATCGAGGTCAATGGCAAGCTTTATGCCGTGCTTCGTGCCGAGAACATCATTCCCGGCAAGGGCAACGCGATCACTCATGTCGAGATGCGCGGCGTTGCCGACGGCGTCAAGACCAACGAGCGTTACCGCACTTCGGAATCGGTCGAGCGCGTCTATATCGACGAGCGTGACTTCACCTATCTGTTCGGCGCCGACGGCACCTACACCTTCATGGATGTCGAGACCTACGACCAGGTCGAGGTGCCCGCCGACGTGATCGGCCAGGGCGCGGCCTTCCTGCAGGAAAGCATGCCGGTCCGTCTCAGCCTGTACGAAGGCCGCCCGGTGGCGATCGAACTGCCGCAGACCGCGACGCTCGAGATCGTCGAGACCGAGCCGGTCGTGAAGGGCCAGACCGCCGCTTCGTCCTACAAGCCGGCGATCCTGGCGAACGGCGTGCGCACCATGGTGCCGCCGCATGTCGCCCAGGGCACCCGCGTCGTCGTCACGATCCCCGACGCCGAGTACCTCGAGCGCGCCAAGGACTGATCTGCTGCTGCTGCCGGGCACCGTCGATCGCGACGATGCCCGGCCCGCGCCGCCTGTTCAGGCCGCGCCTTTGGTTCGCTGCCGCTGGTGTTCGGCCAGCCATTCGGCGAATTCTCCCATCACATCGACCAGATGACGCAGGCGCTCACCCGCCTCGGTCAGCGCATATTCGACTTTGACCGGCACTTCCGGATAGACGGTGCGCGACACCAGCCCGGCGTCCTCCAGTGCGCGCAGGTCCAGGGTCAGCATGCGTTGCGAGATACTGGGCATCAGCCGGCGCAGTTCGGAAAACCGCCTGGTCCCCTTCAGCAGGTGATAGACCAGCACGATCCGCCAGCGCCCGCCCAACAGGCGCATCGCGTCCTCGACCGGGCAGCCCGAAACGGTGTCCTTCATCGGATGATCTTTCAGTATAAAATTTGTACCTACACCACAATTTAGTGCCTTCTTCACAAACGATACCGCCTGCGGCATCGTCGGGTCACCAGAATTTTTCGAAGCAAAATCAGGAGCTTGGATAATGGAACCCGTGTTGTTCTATGGAATCCCGCATGGCTGTTCGTTCGGGTCGATCGTTGCCCTCGAATGGCTGGGCCAGCCCTATCGGCTGTGCCGGATCGACATGATGGACCCCGCGGTAACGCAGGCCTATCGCCGGCTGAACCCGGCGGCCAAGACGCCCGCCCTGGTGCTGGCGGACGGCAGCCTGCTGACCGAAAGCCTGGCGATCCTCAACCACCTGGCCGCCCGCGACCTGGGCCGCCGGCTGACCTTTGCCCAGGGCACGCCCGCATTCGACCGGGTCAACCGGATGATGGCCTTCCTGGTGACGGGGCTGTTCGCCGCGTTCTCGCCGGGCTGGGCGGCGTTCAAGCTGGGGGCGGATCAGCAGGACAGGATCGCCTTCCTGCGTGGCATGGCGCGGTCGGAGGCGGCGAAATGTTATGCCCGGCTCGAAGCCCTGCTGGCGGACCGGGCCTGGCTGGTCGGGGATGGCCGCACCATCGCCGACGGCTATCTGGCCGGCATCGCCCGCTGGGGCGAGGATCTCGGGCTGTTCGACCTGGCGCGGGAATACCCGAACCTGCATGCCCACCTGGAACGGCTGCGGGCCGATCCGGCGGTCGCCTTCGCCCAGGCGATCGAAGACGGGCGACCGGCGGTCACGTCGGGCGGATTTCTGGGCGAGGTGGCGCTTTCCCGGTTGGAATGGTCCGAGGGCAAGGATCGGATCGTTGTGGCCTAGTCGTCGAGATAGGCGGCCAGTTCCTCCGGCGCGGCCTTGGGAAAGGCTTGCTGCAGAAAGGCCAGAAAGGCGGAAACCCGCGCATTGAGAAGTCGGCGCGACGGATACAGCGCCCACAGGGCGATGTCCGATTCCGGGACATCGCCCCAATGCACCAGGCGGCCGCGGGCGATGTCGCGGGCGGCAAGCGAAAGGGGCAGGCGCGCCACGCCTGCGCCGGCGCGCACCGCGTCGCGGATCATCAGCAGGGACGATAACCGCAGCACCGGATCGATCTTCAGTTCGGAGCGTCCCTCGGGCGTGGCCATCGTCCAGTCTTGCGCGGCTTCGCCGCCGCGCACGACGGCATTGACGGTCCCGCCGGCCGGGCGCGGCATGTGGGGGCTTGCGACGATCAGCAACCGATCATGCAGGAAGACCCGCCCGACCAGGGCGTCGAACTGGGCGGGGTTTACCCTGATCGCCAGATCGTAACCCTCCTCGACCATGTCAACCATGCGATCCTCGGTCGTCACCTCCAGCCTGACCTCAGGGTAGCGGCGTGAAAATTCGGCAGCGAGCCGTCCCATCGCGGTTTGCGAAAACAGCAGCGGCGCGCTGATCCGCAGCCGTCCGCGTACCCGGCCGCCGCCGGAGGCGATGGCACCGGCGGTTTCTTCCAGTTCGGTCAGCAGCGTGCCGGCGCGCTCGAACAGCGCGCGGCCTTCCTCGGTCAGTTTCAGATCGCGCCGGCCGCGCTCGAACAGGCGAAGGCCCAGGCTCGCCTCCAGTTCCGCCACCCGCCGCGACAACGTGGCCTTGGGTCGATGTGCGGCACGCGCCGCTTTGCCGAACCCGCCATGGCGGGCGACGAGCGTGAAGTCGGCAAGGGCAAGCAGGTCCATGTTCCACCAATGAGACAGTGGGTCCAGATGGGCAGGCTATTCGCGCAAGACTGGATCGATCATCTATCGCTCATCGGCAAGTCTTGAACAAGGAGCGATCCCAATGACCATTCTGGTTACCGGTGCCACCGGCCGCGTCGGCCGCCATGTCGTCGACCAGCTCGTCCGCCGGCAGGCGACGGTGCGGGCCCTCACCCGTGATCCCGCCAAGGCGGCCTTGCCGGCCGGGGTGGAGATCGTGCAGGGCGACCTGCTCGGCATCGACCGCCTGCGCGCGGCCTTCGCCGGGGTCCGCACGCTGTTCCTGCTCAACCCCGTCACCGGGGACGAATTCACCCAGGCGATCATCACGCTGAACATCGCGCGCGAAGCCGGCGTCGAACGGGTGGTGTACCTGTCGGTGTTCGATGCCGACCGTGCCGTCAACGTGCCGCATTTCGCTGTCAAATCGGGGGCCGAGCGCATGCTGGAGGGGATGGGCTTCGGCGCGACGATCCTGCGCCCGACCTATTTCATCGACAACGAGGCGATGGTCAGGGACGTGATCGTCCGGCACGGCGTCTATCCCATGCCGATCGGGTCCAGGGGCATCGCCATGGTGAATACGCGCGACATCGCCGAGATCGCCGCGATCGAACTGATCCGCCGCGACAGTGCCGCGCCGAAACTGCCGATCGAGACGATTAACGTCGTCGGCCCCGAAACGCTGCGCGGTGCCGATGTGGCCGCGATCTGGTCCGACGTCCTGGGGCGCCCGGTCGTCTATGCCGGGGACGATCCCGGTGGGTTCGAGCAGACCATGGCGACCTTCATGCCGCGCTGGATGGCCTACGAGATGCGGCTGATGGCCGAACGTTATGTCAGCGACGGCATGGTGCCGCGGGCGGGCGATGTCGAACGCCTGACCGCGATGCTGGGGCGGCCGCTGCATTCCTATCGCGATTTCGCCGCCGCGCTGGCCGCGGCGTAAGATCGCCAACAAGGGAACGGGGCCTTTCGGCCCCGTTCCTTATTCGTCGATCTCGTCGTCGTAATCCTGGTCGGGCGGCGGCGGCTCGACCCCCGAACCGGGGGCGGCGGCTTCCAGCGCCTGGGCTTCGCGCGCTTCGCGCAGCTGCTTGCGGGCACGGGCCGACTGGACGACGCGGTCCAGTTCCAGCTGGCTGCAGATGCCGACGCTGACCGGGTCGCGCGGCTTGATGTTGACGGCGTTCCAGTGGGTCCGGTCGCGGATCGCCTGGATCGTCGCCTTGGTGGTGCCCAGCAGCTTCTGGATCTGGGCGTCGGCGACCTCAGGGTGGAATTTCAGCAGCCAGGCGATCGCGTCCGGCCGGTCCGAGCGCTTGGACACCGGGGTATAGCGGGCACCCTTGGACCGCACCTTGGGCAGCGGCACCTTGGACTGGATGATCCGCAGCTTGCCGACTTCGTCTTTCTCGCAGCGCGCGATTTCGTCGCGGGTCAGCTGGCCATTGGCGACGGGGTCGAGGCCGACGATGCCGACCGCGACTTCGCCGTCGGCGATCCCCTTGACCTCGAGTTCATGCAGGCCGCAGAAATCCGCAATCTGACGGAAGGTCAGCGCTGTGTTCTCGATGAGCCACACGGCGGTCGCCTTGGGCATCAACGGTTGCGACATATAGTTTTCCCTCCTCGGACCACGTCCGGACATGCGTCGCGGTATTGTGGGAATGGATGTACCTTCGGGCTGCCGGACAGGCGCTCGCGAAGGCTTCCCGCAAATAAGGCGGCAAAGCTAGATGGTCAAGAGGATTTTACCGATATGCCGCCCTTCGTCGAGGCGGCGATGGGCCGCATCGGCATCCTTCAAGGAAAACCGCGAATCGATGACCGGTGCGATGCTTCGGGCGGCAAATTCAGGCCACAACCTGGCGTTGAGTGCGGCGGCAATGGCCGACTTGAACTCGACCGACCGCGCCCGCAGGGTCGAGCCGGTGATGGTCAGCCGCTTGACCATGACGGGCAGGAAATTGACCTGTGCCTGCGGCCCGTTCAGGAAGGCGATGAACACCAGCCGCCCGTCGGGGCGCAGGCTGGCGATGTTCTTCGGGATATAGTCGCCCCCGACCATGTCCAGCACGACGTCGACGCCCTGGCCGTCGGTCGCGTCCAGCGCGACCTTGGCGAAATCCTCCTCGCGGTAATTGATCGCCCGTTCGGCGCCCAGCTGTTCGCAGAACCGGCATTTTTCCGCCGATCCGGCCGTGGTCAGCACGCGGGCGCCGACGGCGCGGGCCAGCTGGATGGCGGCGGTGCCGATGCCCGACGACCCGCCGTGGATCAGCACGGTTTCGCCGGCCTTCAGCCCGGCGCGGTCGATCAGGTTCGACCAGACGGTGAACCAGTTCTCGGGGATGGCCGCGGCTTCCTCGTCGCTGAACCCGGCGGGCGGGGCCAGGCACTGGCCGACCGGCGCGGTGCAGTATTCGGCATAGCCGCCGCCAGAAACCAGGGCGCAGACCCGGTCGCCGACGGCAAAGGCGGTGACGCCCTCGCCCAGGGCCGCCACGGTGCCGGCGATTTCCAGGCCGGGGATGTCGGAGGCGCCCGGCGGCGGGGGGTAACGCCCCTCGCGCTGGGCGACGTCGGGCCGGTTGACGCCGGCGACCGTGACCTTGACCAGCACTTCGCCGGGGCCGGGCTGGGGCACGGGCCTGACGGTCGGGCGCAGCACCTCGGGGCCGCCGGGGGCGGAGATCTCGATCGCGGTCATGGTCGCGGGCAGCGTCATCGGTCTGTCCTCGGTTGTCGAAACTGATTCTCGTGTATTATCACGAACCGGGCCTCAGCCAAGCGGAGCCGTACGCGATGCGCAACGATACCGACGATCTGCCCCAGGCGTTCAAGCCGCCGGCGGTCATCCTCGAGATGATGTCGATCGAGGAACTGGAAGGGCGCATCCGCGGTCTGGAGGGCGAGATCGAGCGCATCCGCCAGGAAATCGCCCGCAAGCAGGCCGCGCGCGGTGCCGCCGACGGGTTCTTCCGCACGCCCTAGACGGTTGCCGCCGGGCTGATCCACCGCTAGCGTCGCGGTCCGTCCGAAGGGGAGGGCCCGTGATGGAGCCGAAGCCGCTGAAATTCGATACGCTGAGCCTGCATGCCGGCCAGCAGCCCGACCCGGTGCATGGCGCCCGGGCGGTGCCGATCTATCAGACCACGTCCTATGTCTTCCGCGACACCGACCATGCCGCCGGGCTGTTCAACCTGGAACGGCAGGGCCATATCTATTCGCGCATCTCCAACCCGACGGTCGCGGTGCTGGAAGAACGGATCAGCGCGCTGGAAGGCGGCGTCGGCGCGGTCGCCACCGCCTCGGGCCAGGCCGCGCTGCATCTGGCCGTCGGCACGCTGATGGGGGCGGGCGGCCATATCGTGGCCAGCCGCAACATCTATGGCGGGTCGCACAACCTGTTCACCCATACCCTGCCGCGTTTCGGCATCACCACGACCTTCGTCGACCCGCGCGACCATGCCGGCCTGGCCGCGGCGATCCGCCCGGAAACCCGGCTGGTCTTCGGCGAGGTGCTGGGCAATCCGGGGCTGGAGGTGCTGGATCTGCCGGCGGTCGCAGCCATCGCCCATGACCACGGCCTGCCCCTGATGATCGATGCGACCTTCGCCACCCCCTATCTGTGCCGGCCGCTGGACTGGGGCGCCGACATCGTCATGCACTCGCTGACCAAGTTCATCGGCGGCCATGGCGTCGCCATCGGCGGCATCGTCGTCGACGGCGGGCGGTTCGACTGGGAAGCCTCGGGGCGCTTCCCCACCCTGACCGAACCCTATGCCGGTTATCACGGCCTCGATTTCGCCGAGGAATTCGGGCCGGCGGCCTTCATCATGCGGGCGCGTGCCGAAGGCCTGCGCGATTTCGGTGCCTGCCTGTCGCCGGGCAATGCCTTCCAACTGCTGCAGGGGGTCGAAACCCTGCCGGTGCGCATGGCCCGCCATGTCGACAATGCCCGCCGCGTCACCGCCTTCCTGGCAGACCATGCGGCGGTCGACTGGGTCGCCTATCCCGAACGGCCCGACCATCCCGACCATGAGCTGGCCAAAAAATTGCTGCCGCGCGGTCCCGGCGCGATTTTTTCGTTCGGCATCAAGGGCGGGCGGGCCGCCGGGCGGCGGTTCATCGAAAGCGTGCGGCTGTTCTCGCACCTGGCCAATGTCGGCGACGCCAAGTCGCTGGTCATCCACCCCGCCTCGACCACCCATCAGCAGATGGATGCCGAGGCGCTGGCCGCGGCCGGCATCGGCGAGGCGATGATCCGCCTGTCGGTCGGGCTGGAAGACCCCGACGACCTGATCGACGACCTGGGCCAGGCGCTGCGCCAGTCGCAGAAGGGGGCGTGACATGGAACTGACCGTCCAGGGCCAGACCGTCTTTGCCGCCACCGGCGGCCGTCCGTTCAAGGCCGACGGGCCCGTCGTCGTCTTCCTGCACGGCGCGGCGATGGACCATACCTGCTGGTCGACCCAGACCCGCTATTTCGCCCATCACGGTTACGGCGTGCTGGCCCCCGACCTGCCCGGCCACGGCCGCTCGGCCGGCCGGCCGCTGGACAGTGTCGCGGCGCTGTCTGACTGGGTGCTGGCGCTGCTCGATGCGGCGGGCGTGGCCCAGGCCGCGCTGGTCGGCCATTCGCTGGGCAGCCTGATCTCGCTGGAAACCGCGGGGCGGGCCCCTGGCCGGGTGGCGGCGCTGGGGCTGATCGCGACGGCGGTGCCGATGGCGGTCAACCCGGCCTTCCAGGGCCTGGCACGCGACGAGACGCCCAAGGCCATCGGCCTGATGATGGAATGGTCGTTTGCCCGCCAGAACCATATCGGCGGCAGCCCGACACCCGGTCTGTGGATGACCGGGGCGGCGACGCGGCTGGTGGAACGGGCGGCGCCGGGCCTGCTGGCCCATGACCTGGGTGTCGCCGCGGGTTATGCCGGCGGCCTCGAGGCGGCGGCCAAGGTCGCCTGCCCGACGCTGCTGATCCTGGGGGCGGCCGACCAGATGACGCCGCGCAAGGCGGGCGAGGCGGTGGCCAAGGCGATCCCGGGCAGCCGTATCGCGATCATTCCCGGCGCCGGCCACATGATGATGGCCGAACGCCCCGACGACACGCTGGATGCGCTGCGCAGCCTGCTGGACCGGAAATAAAAGAAAAGCCCGCCCCGGCGGGGGAAACCGGGGCGGGCTCCTTGTCCTCGAAACCGGCCCCGCGCGAGGGAGGGGACGTGGGGCGGTTTCCGAGGTGGGATCGGGACCCTCTGGAGGTCCCGACCCGGGGGTTACGTCAGGCGGCCTTGTTCTCGAGCACCGGGGCCTGGCGGGGCGCCACGGTGTCGATCTTGATCTGACGCGGCTTCATCGCTTCCGGGATGACCCGGACGAGGTCGACGGTCAGCAGGCCGTTATCGAGGCCGGCGCCGGTCACCTTGATGGTGTCGGCCAGCTCGAAACGACGCTCGAAGGCACGCCGGGCGATGCCGCGGTGCAGGAACTGCACGCTGCCGGCCTCGGCCGTTTCCTCCTTCGCCTTGCCGGCGATCAGAAGGGTGTTCTGCTGGACGGTCAGGGTCAGCTCGTCTTCGGCGAAACCCGCGACCGCCATGGTAATCCGGTACTTGTCCTCGCCATGCTTCTCGATGTTGTAGGGCGGATAGCTGACCGCCTGGTCATCGAGACGACCGACCGAGTCGAACAGCCGATCCATGCGATCGAAGCCGACGGTGGCACGCAGCAGGGGCGAAAGGTCGAAAGTGCGCATCATATCCTCCAGTTGAGCAACATGAACGGTTGAACCGAAAGGCGACCGCGCAAGGTCCGCCTGTCGATCGGACCATCCCGCCCGCCCGGTCACCTCGGACCCGGCACGGCATCAAGACTGGTCCTTTTTTCCGCCGGGCCCCTACTGGGCGTCCCGACAGAACTTCATGTGGTGTGGGGATCGGATGCTTCAAGGGGCAGAAATGCGACAGGGGACGGCGCATGCGCCGTCCCCTGATAGCTTCAGGCTTAACTCGTTGATTCCGCGGGCCTGTTCCCTTGCGGGTCGGCCCGGCGAAATCAGGCCTTCTTGGCCGCGAGCGCGCCCAGCGCCGCGAAGCGCTTGTTGAACTTGGCGACCTGGCCGCCCTGCTCGTTCAGGCGGGCGGGACCACCGGTCCAGGCCGGATGAACCAGCGGGTCGATGTCCAGGGTCAGGGTGTCGCCAGCCTTGCCCCAGGTCGAACGGGTCTTGTACAGGGTCCCGTCGGTCATCTTGACGGTGATCTCGTGGTAGTCGGGATGGGTGTTGGTCTTCATCGTTCGTCTCCGGGGCGTCACGGCCTCTTAGGGCGCTCTAGGAGGCCTTGGCCACTGAATTTCGCAAGCGCCGCCTTATACGGGATCGCCTGTCGACAGGCAAGCGAGGATTCCCGTTCCGCCCAATGCCGGCTAGTCTGCGGTCCATGGAACAGCATGCCGGCACCGTTACCCTCGACCAGCCGCTGGCGCTCGCGCGCGGCGGCATCCTGCCGCGGCCGGTGCTGGCCTACGCCACCTACGGCCGCCGGAACGCGGCGGGCGACAACGTCGTCCTGGTCTGCCATGCGATGACCGCCGACCAGCATGCCGCCGGGCTGCACCCCGCTACCGGGCGCAAGGGCTGGTGGGATATCGCGATCGGGCCGGGCAAGATGCTCGATACCGACCGCTGGCAGGTGGTCTGCCTGAACGTGCCCGGCGGCAATGGCGGCTCGACTGCGCCGGCCAGCCTCGACCCCGCGACCGGCCGGCCCTACGGCATGCGGTTTCCCGAAATCACCATCGCCGACATGGTCGACGCCCAGGCCCGGGCGCTGGACCAGTTGGGCATCGGCCGGCTGGCCGCGGTCATCGGCGGCTGCATGGGCGGGTTCCAGGTGCTGGAATGGGCGCGGCGCCATCCGGCCCGAGTCGGCCGGGCGGTCGCGATCAGCGCCACCCCCGCGACCTCGGCCTACACCATCGCGCTGTGGGAGCTGATGCGCCAGGCGATCTATGCCGATCCCGCCTGGAACGGGGGCGATTATTACGGGCAGGGCATCCCGCGCACCGGTCTGGCGCTGGGGGCGATGATCGGCTCGGTGCTGTGGCTCGACCGCGACACGCTGGCGGCCAAGTTCGGCCGCCGGCCGGCCGCCGACCCGGCGCAGGGTTTCGCGGTCCAGGAATTCCTGGGCAATGTCCGGGCCAATGCCGAACACCGCTTCGATGCCAACAGCCTGATCCGGATGACCCAGGCCGTCGACCTGTACGACCTGACCGCCGGCCATGCCGACCTGGCCGCCGCCGTCGCGGCCATCACGGCGCCGGTGCTGCTGGTGTCCTATCCCGGCGACTGGCGCTATCCCGCGGCCGAGATCGCCGTGCTGGCCCAGGTGATGGCCCAGGCCGGCATCGACGTGCGCCACGACAGCGTCGACAGCCATATCGGCCACGGCGCCTTCCAGTTCGACGTCTCGGGGCTGGAGCCCCGGGTCCGGGCGTTTCTCGACCGCTGAGGCTCAGGCCGCTGAGGTTCAGGCCGCTGAGGTTCAGGCCGCTGAGGTTCAGGCCAGCTGGCGGCGGGCCAGTTCGGCGAATTCGCCCTCGACGGCGACCAGTTCGGCATAGGTGCCGCTTTGGACCACCTGGCCGGCGCGGATGACGTAGATGCGGTCGGCGTGGACGATGGTCGACAGGCGATGGGCGATGACGACGCGCGTGGCCTTCAACTGGTCCAGCGCGTCCGACACCTGGCGCTGGGTGGCATTGTCGAGCGCCGAGGTCGCCTCGTCGAACAGCAGGATGCGCGGCTTGCGCACCACGGCGCGGGCGATCATCAGGCGCTGGCGCTGGCCGCCCGAGAAGGTCGCGGCACCTTCGCTGATCACCGTCTCCATGCCCATCGGCATCGCCTTGATATCGTCCTCCAGCCCGGCAAGCCTGGCCGCCTCCCAGGCATCGTCGAGGGTATAGGGGCTGTTGCCGACGATGTTCTGGAAGATCGAGCCGGGCAGCAGCTGGCCGTTCTGCAGCACCACGCCGATCTGGCGGCGGACCGAGCGCAGGTCGAGGCCGTCGAGATCCTTGTGGTCGTAGGAAACCGTGCCGGCGGCCGGTTTCTCGAACCCCATCAGCAGGCGGAACACGGTCGACTTGCCGGCGCCCGAGGGGCCGACGAAGGCGACGAATTCGCCCGGCGCGATGGTGATGTTGATGTCGTCCAGGATCAGCGGCCCGTCGGCATCGTAGCGGAACGAGACGCGGTCGATGTCGATCCGCCCCGTCAGGTCGCCGGGATAGGCCTTGCGGTCGTCGGTTTCGGGCAGGCTGTCCAGGATCGGGCGCGACCGTTCGTACAGCGGGATGACCGACATCGACCCGGCCAGCGCCCCGGTCAGGCCCATCATCCCGGCGAAGAACTGCCCATAGGCCGAATTGAACGCGACGAAATCGCCCGAGCCGAGCTTGCCCAGCCACAGCGCCATCACCGCGAAGATGATGATGGTCGATCCCTGGCTCATCAGGCTGGCGAACAGGCTTTCACGGTAGCCGCGCACGCGGGCGCCCATCGACAGGCGGTTCTGTTCGGCATAGTCGTGCGCCCAGTTGGCGAAGGCGCGCGATTCCGCGCCGGCCACGCGCAGCTTGGCGATGCCTGACAGGAACTGCAGCACCTTGCCGGCCAGCACGCCCTGGATTTCGTACAGCGGCCGCTGGAACCTGAGCTGCAGATAGACCAGCCACAGGGCGCCGATCAGCGCGATGACGACGATCAGCCCGCCGACCAGCGACAGTTTCCAGTCGTACCACAGCATCAGCCCGAAGCTGAACAGCGAGAACATGCCCGAAAAGACGGTCGACAGCGTGACGCCCGACAGCTGCGACGAGATCGAATTGATGCCCAGCGCCCGGTTGGCCAGGTCGCCGGCGGTATAATTGCGGAAGAAGGCGACGGGCAGGGCCATCAGGCGGTCCATGACGGCCGCCTGCACGGTGCCGTCGGTGATGCCCTGGACCCGCAGCAGGGTCAGCGACTGTGCCAGCGAGAACAGCGCGGTGCCGATCGTGCCGGCCATCAGCAGGAAGACGATCTGTTCCAGCTGGGCGAATTCGGCGCCGGGAATGACGAAGTCGAAGATCCAGCCGGTGGCGACCGGGGTGGCCAGGCCGATCAGCGCCGAACAGATGCCGGCGGCGAAGACCACGAACATTTCCTTGCCGCGGCCGTGCATCGCGTAACGCCACAGCTGGCGGGCATTGACGCGCTGGTCCGGCAGCGGCCGGTACAGCATATGCGCGCTGTCCGACAGGCGTGCGGCCACCCGTGCATCGACCTTGACCCGTTCGCCGGTGCGCGGGTCGACCATCAGATAGCCGCGCCCCTTGGGCAGCAGCGCGACCGGCAGGTTGCCGTCCTTCAGCGCGCCGACGAAGGGGCCGCTGGTGTGGCGCCACCAGTCGTCGCCCAGGGTGATGCGGCGGATGCGCACGCGGGCGGCGACGGCGATGACGCTGAAGACGTCGGCATGGCGGCTCAGTTCCTCGTCGCTAAGCCGCGGCGGGGTCAGGGTGAAACCCAGCCAGTCGGCGACGATCGCGCAGGCGCTGAACAGCCGGTCGGCCGTCGGATCCTCGACCGCCGTCGGCGGCACATTGTGCGGCGACAACAGGCCGACGACACGCGACAGCGCGCCTTCGACGCGCCGGCCGTCGCTGTCGACCCGGCGGGTCAGGCGCCGCCGTTCCTGGGCCAGCGACGTCTCGAGATGGGCCAGCAGGTGATTGGCCAGGCGCCGGAACAGGGCGGTGATGTCCTGGCCCAGCCGGCCGGCCAGCAACGCATCCTCGGTCGACCAGGAAACGACCCGGCCTTCGGTGGCGACGCCGACCCAGGCCCGCTCGGTGACGGCCAGCGCGCTGTCGGCGATGGCGGGGTCGGGGTCGGTCACGCCGGCCAGGGTCAGGCCCAGCCCCGGCCCCTCGACCCACAGCAGGTGGCGTTCGGCGCACAGCTTGTCGCCCGCCGCGACCATCTGGGTTTCGCCGCGCCGCAGGATGGTGATGTCGCGCGGCAGCAGCGGGTGCATCACCGCCTCGACCATCTGGGAAACCCACAGGTCGTAGCGGCGGGCCAGCGCCACCGCCGCCGGCTCGCTGTCCTGGAACACCGGCGATGCCAGGTCCAGCACGCTGATCGTCGTATCGGCGGCCGGCACCGCCAGCAGGCGGATCGGCGACGACTTGGCCGGGTCGGGCAGGCCCATGCCGAAGAAGGCCCCACCCGGTTCGACGCGGAACAGGTGGTGGCGCGGCGCGACGGGCTGGCCTTCGCCCATGGCCAGGGCGAAGACGTCGACCGCGCCGGTATGCACGACCCACGCCTCGGGGCTGCGCAGCAGGCGGAAAACCGTGGCGCTGCCGACCGGGGTGACGGGCCCCAGCGGCAGCAGGTCGAGATCGGCCGACAGGCCGTTACTGGGCGGCGATGAGGCGGGCATATTCGCCTTCCTGAGCCTTGAGCTCGTCGTGCGTGCCGCGCTGGATCACCTTGCCGCGGCGCAGCACGATGATCTCGTCGGCATCGCGGATGGTGGACAGGCGATGGGCGACGATCAGGCAGGTGGCGCCACGGCGGCGCACGTTGTCGTCGATGATCTTCTCGGTGATCGGGTCCAGGGCGGCGGTGGCCTCGTCCATCAGCAGGATGGTCGGCTGCACGGCCAGGGCGCGGGCGATTTCCAGCCGCTGGCGTTCGCCGCCGCTGAAATTGCGGCCGCTTTCCTGAACCAGGGCCGCGTACCCGTCCGGCCGGGCCATGATCAGGTCATGGGCCGCGGCGTCGCGGGCGGCATCGACCACCACGCCGTCAGGCACCGAATTGTCCCACATCGTGATGTTGTCGCGGATCGAGGCGTTGAACAGGAAGACTTCCTGGTCGACCACCGCGACCGAATTGCGCAGCACCAGCGGATCGATGCGCTCGATCGGCACGCCGTCCAGCAGGATGTCGCCGGCCCAGGGTTTGTACAGCCCCGAGACCAGCTTGATCGCGGTCGACTTGCCCGACCCGGTCAGCCCGACCAGGGCGACGCGCGCGCCGGGTTCCAGCGTCAGGTCGAACCCCTCGATCAGCGGCGGTTCCAGCCGGCTGTAGCCGAAGGTGATGCCCTTCAGTTCGAGCCGCCCGGTCAGCTTGGGCCTGACCGCGACGGTCAGCTGCGGCGGGCCCGCCGGCACCGGCATCGGATAATTCAGCACGTCGTCGATGCGGTTCATGTCCGCCTCGGCCTGCTGCAGCTTGGCGCCCAGATCGACCAGCTTCTTGATCGGGCCGTTGAAGCTGGACAGCAGGGCCTGGAAGGCGATCATGTCGCCGACGGTCAGCTGGCCTTCCATCACCTTGAGCGATCCGAGCCCCAGGATCGCGACGTTGGCCAGGCCGGCCAGCAGGCCGGGCAGGGCCGAGACCAGCTGGGAATACTTGCCGATCGCCTGGGACACGCTGACATACTGGGCCTGGAAACCGCCCCAGCGGGCGAAGTAGTCGTTCTCGGACCCCGATGCCTTCAGCGTCTCGATCGTCAAAAGGCCGCCCATCGCGGTGGCCAGCAGCTTGCCCTGCGACTGCGCCAGCAGCTTGGAGGCGTTTTCGCGCCGCTTCCACACCATGCGCATCGCCAACAGGTTGATCAGCGACAGCGAGATGGCGATCAGCGCCAGCTCCAGGTCGTAGGACACCATGATGATGGCATAGAAGACCAGGCTGACGATCGCGACCATGTTGGTCGCCAGCCCGCTGGACAGCAGCGAGGCGACACGGTTGTTGGCCGCCACCCGGCTGGACAGGTCGCCGGCATAACGCTGGGTGAAATAGTCGACCGGCAGGCACAGCAGATGCCACAGCATCCGGGCCGACGATGTCAGCGACAGCTTGATTTCCATGCGCAGCAGATAACGCTGCTGCATCCAGGTCAGGGTCAGGCTGATCGCCAGCGCGATCACATAGGCCAGCAGCAATGGCCTGACCCATTCGTCCTGGTTGGCGACGATGTATTCGTCGATGAATATCTTGGTGAAGGCGGGGATGACGATGCCGGGTATGACCAGCAGCAGGCTGATCAGCACGACGAAACCCAGCGCGCCTTCCTGCCCGCGCAGCCGTTGGCCCAGCGAGCGCCACAGCCGCGGCCGCACGCCGCCCTTCTTGAATTCCTTCGTCGGCTGGAACGTCAGGGCGACGCCGGTATAGGATTTGGAGAATTCCGCATCCGACACCGACCGGCGGCCCAGCGCCGGATCGTTCAGATGGACCTGGCCGCCGCCGAAGCCTTCGACCACCAGGAAGTGGTTGAAGTTCCAGAACACGACGAACGGCAGCTTGAGGTCGTAAAGCTCGTGGATCTCTTTCTTGAAGCCGGCGGATTCCATGCCGTAGTCGCGCGCGCCGCGCACCACGTTCAGCGCCTTGGCGCCGTTGCGGGACACGCCGCAGGATTGCCGCAGCTGTTCCAGCGGCACCCAGCGCCCGTGATAGGCCAGGATCATGGCCAGGCTGGCCGCGCCGCATTCCACCGCCTCCATCTGCAGGATGGTGGGGGTGTGGACACGCTTGCGCGGGGCTTTGCGCGTGGGCCGGTCGGCCGGCTGGCCGGCGAACAGATCGGTCATCGACGCTGCCCTAGCTGTACAGGCCGAAGAAGCGCTTCAGCGCCGGAATGATCAGGGTGATCGGCGCCCGTTCGGCGACGGTGATCTGCACCATGGCCAGCGTGCCGGTCGTCACCGGCTTCTTGGGGCCGGTCCCCGAACTCCAGGCGAAACCCGAGGGCGTCGCCGGGTTCAGCTGCAGCGAAACCCGCATGGCGATCGGCGGGCCGGCGGTCGACATCTTCTCGACCAGCTTGTCGTTGTTCAGCACCCGCATCATCGATTCACGTGTGGCGGGGAAGTCGGCGACCGATTCAACGTGGCCCAGGATGGTGCCGTATTCCTCGGGCTTGGCGGTGGTCGGCGACACGTTGACCCGCATGCCGTGCTGGGCCTTCTTGCCCTCGGCCGCATCGACATAGGCGACCACCTCGATCCGGGGTTCGCCGTATTCGATGGTGACCAGGGCGGAACCGGCGTTGACCGTTGTATTGGGCTCGCCCTCGACCAGCACGACGCGGCCGTCGACCGGGCTCAGCAGCACGCCCGAGGTGACACGCCGGTCGCGGGCATCGGCCAGGCGGGCATTCGCGTCCAGCAGGCGGGTGTCGATCTCCTGCAGGGCGCGCGTCCGCTCGTTCTCGAATTCGAGTTCCTTGGCCGCGAGCTGGGCGATGTCCAGCCGGTTCTGGTCGCGTTCGGCCTGGCTCTGGTAGAGTTTCTCGCGCGCCTGCTCGACCTGGATCTGTGTGGTGTAGCCGTCCTTCAGCAACCGCTCCAGCCCGTTCAGGATGTCGCGCTGCGCCGCGATCTTGGCCTCGGCCGTGCGCAGCGCGGTCTGCAGGTTGGCGCGCTGGATCGTCAGGTTGCGCTTCTGGTCGGCGATGTAGGTGCGGTAGTAGCTTTCCTGCTGCGTCCGTTCGGCCGTGATCGCGGCGATCTGGCGTTCGGCATCGCGTTCGGCCTGCAGCGTGTCGAACAGCGTGACGCGGGCGATGATGTCGCCCTTACGCACGGTGTCATTGGTCTTGACCAGGACTTCGCGCAGCGTGCCGGCGGCGTTGGCGACGACCGCCTGGGTGCCGCCCGCGCCCTGCAGCATGATGCCCTCGCCCTTGACGTGGGTCGGCAGGCTGCCCAGCACCGCCCAGACCAGGGCCGCGCCGAGCACGGCGGTGACCGCGGTGACCGCGATCCACCCGGAGGGACCCGACACTTCCATTAGGCGGTCAAGCTGCTCGGGCGATTGCAGCCGCTTCAATGCTTCCTTGCGAAAGATTTCGTCCATCGCGTCCCCGCCCGCTTGTCGTCGTTATTTTCCTAGCACGATTTCCATGATCCGATCATGAAGGATTTGCCGTCATGGCCGGATAACGCGCTGGAAGCGATCGATCGGCTCCAGTATCTTCCAGGACATGCGACGATCGATCGGCTGGACCATGACCCGGGGAGGTCCTATGCGGTCACACGGCAGGAAGAGCAAGAGAACATCATCAAAGGAAAACAATCCGACGATGGGCCGTCATCGCATTACGACGGCTGCAATATTGGTCGGGTTGATGTCGTCGGCCGCCGCATTGACCGTCGTCGCCTCGCCGGGCTGGGCCATGTCGCTCGAGGACGCGCTGGCCCTGGCCTATCAGAGCAACCCCCAGCTGGTCGCCGCGCGCGCCCAGCTGCGCGCGACCGACGAAGGCGTGCCCCAGGCGCTCGGCCAGTGGAAACCCCAGGTGACGCTGTCCGGGTCGATCGGCAAGGGATCGCTGAAGCAGCACTACGACGAAATCCCGAACAGCACGACGCGCTATGACGGCCTGACGCCGTCCTCGACCGCGGTGCAGCTGACCCAGCAGGTCTATTCCGGCTGGACCAACCCCAGCGTCGACCGGGCCGAGGCGACCGTCGAATCCCAGCGCGCCACCCTGACCGCCACCGAGCAGACCGTGCTGCTGCAGGTGGTGCAGGCCTATATGGGGGTGCTGCAAAGCCAGCAGGTGGTCGATGCCAACCGCTCGAACCTGCAGGTGCTGACCCAGCAGCGGAATGCCGCGCGCGAACGCGCCGACCTGCGCCAGGGCACCCGGACCGACCTGGCCCAGGCCGATACGCGGCTGGCCTCGGCCCAGGCGTCGCTCGAACAGGCCCAGGCCAATCTGCGCAGCGCCGGGGCGACCTTCGAACAGGTGGTCGGTCAGAAGCCGGTCCAGCTGCGCCTGCCGCCCCCGCCGCCGGGGGTGAATGAAACCCGCGACGGCATCGTCGCCACTGCCTCGGCGGCCAACCCCAACGTGGTTGCCGCCGAGAAATCGATGAAGGCGGCCGAGGCGGCGATCGATGTGGCGACCGGCCAGCTGCTGCCGTCGGTGACTGTCCAGGCGCTGGCCCAGCGCAGCTACGAGACCGGCATCGGCCTGGGCTTCACCCAGAACAATGCGCAGATCACCGCGAATGTGAACGTGCCGCTATACGAAGCCGGCATCGTCCGTTCGCAGGTGCGGCAGGCCAAGGAAACCTATGCCCAGACCCGGGCCGAGCGCGACAATGTCCGGACCCAGGCGATCGCGGCGGCCCAGCAGGCCGTGGACCAGCTCGACGGTGCCCGCGCGCGCGTCGTGGCCCAACGCCAGTCGGTCGATGCCGGCCGGGTGGCGCTGGACGGTGTCAGGGCTGAATTCGGCGCGGGCCAGCGTACCCTCTACGACATTCTCCAGGCCCAGCAGGACCTGTTCAACGCCCAGGTCGCCCTGACCCAGGCCGAAGTCGATTCACTGACCGCCAGCTATCAGGTGCTGCAGGCGGTCGGCCGGCTGACCGCCCGCGATCTCAAGCTGCCGGTCAAGCTGTACGATCCGGAAGCGCACTACAACGATGTCCGCGGCCGCTGGTTCGGCCTGGGTGGATCCGTCGACAAGGATTGATGGGCCGGGCGGGGCCAAACGAACTTATCCGCGTCATGCCGGCGAAGGCCGGCAGCCCGGGCAAGGGCGTCGCAACCTGGACCGCGCTTTCCCGCATCCCGGCTACGCCCCGTCCGGGATGATGTCCGGCCTTTTACGGTCAATCCGCCTTGCGGTCGTCGTCGTGTTCCAGCGTCGCATAGGCGATGCCGGTATAGACGCCGATCGCGACCACCACCCCGATGACGAACGGCACCGCCGACTCCTGCGGCGGCCAGCGGCGGGCGACACCGATCAGGGCGGCGATCAGCACCGCGGTCAGCGCCCAGCCCTGCCAGCCTGCCGGCCTGACGCCCCAACCGAAACGCTTCTTGCGAAACCAACCAGCCATCGTCATCGCCCCCTGGCGTTACGGGAAATCAGGTACCTGAACGCACCAGCGCGGTTTGGGATGCCAGCAGGCGTTCGAATTCGGCCAGCGGCAGCGGCTTGGCGATCGCATAACCCTGCAGATAGTCGCAGCCATGGCTGCGCAGCCAGTCGACCTGCAATTGCGTCTCGACCCCTTCGGCCACCGAATTCAGCGACATGCGCTGGGCCAGGCTGATGACGGTCGCGGCGATGACCGGGTCGCGCTCGATATCATTGACGAAGCTGCGGTCGATCTTCAGCGCCGAAATCGGCAGGCTGCGCAGATAGGCCAGGCTGGAATAGCCGGTGCCGAAATCGTCGACCGAGATCGACAGGCCCAGCGCGCGCAGCATGTTCAGGATGCCGATGTCACGTTCGACCCGCTTCATCAGCACGGTCTCGGTGATCTCGATCTCGATGTCGCCGGCCGATACCCCGTGGCTGCGCAGGATGCGGTCGACCTGTTCGGGGAACTTGTCGTCCTCCAGCTGGCGGGCCGAGACGTTGACCGAAAGATTGAGGCGCAGGCCGCGTTCCTGCCAGCGCGTCTGGATGCGGCAGGCTTCTTCCAGCACCCAATACCCGATCGGCACGATGACGCCGGTTTCCTCGGCCACGGGGATGAATTCCATCGGCGGCACGTAGCCTTCCGACGTGCGCCAGCGGATCAGCGCCTCGGCCCCGACGATGCGCATCGAGCGGGCCTCGACCTTGGGCTGGAGGAACAGTTCGAATTCGCCGCGATCCAGCGCCTTGCGCAACGACCCCTCGACCTTCAGGCGCACCGCGACCCGCTCGGTCATTTCCTTCGAGAAGAACATCCACCGCCCGGCGCCGATCGCCTTGGCCGCGTACATCGCCGTATCGGACTGGCGGAACAGGGTCAGCGGGTCGGTCGCGTCGGACGGATACAGCGAGATGCCGATCGAGGCGCCGACATGCAGGCGGTGTTCGCCGATGGCAAAGGGCGGCGCCAGGGCCTGAAGGATGCGGGTGGCGACCGGCACCACCTCGTTCGGGCCGCCGACCTGTTCGGCGATGATCAGGAATTCGTCGCCGCCCAGCCGGCCCACGGTGTCGCCCTTGCGGATCACCGACTGCAGCCGCTCGCCGACCTTCATCAGCAACTCGTCGCCCATGCCGTGGCCGAGCGAGTCATTGACATGCTTGAAGCGGTCGAGGTCGAGGAACAGGATGGCGACGCCCGTGCCGTTGCGCATCGCCAGTGCGATCGAATGTTCCAGCGTCTCCATGATCAGCGCCCGGTTGGGCAGGCCGGTCAGGATGTCGCGGGTGGCCAGCCGGCGCAGTTCGACCTGGCTTTTGGCCAGCCTCTCCAACAGGTTGGTCACGGTCTGGGCCAGTTGGCCCAGTTCGTCGCGGCGATGATTGGCCGGTTCGACGACGGTGGTCTTTTCCGGCGCGTCCAGGTCGACCGACCGGATCGCCCGCCCCAGCGCCGACAGGGGCCTGGTCAGGAAACCGTGGAAGACGACCGCCAGCGCCAGTGCGATCAATACCGCGCGCGCCACGCCCCCCAGCAGCAGGGTGGTTGCCAGGTTGAAGAAATCGCGGGCAAGGAGATTGGTGTTCATCCGCACGCCGAACGACCCGATCTGGCGGCGGGCATGCTGCACCGACGCGGTCTCGGGCGGGTAGACTTCGCGGACCTGGGCGTCGATATCCTTGAAGAACACGTTGGCGACCCAGGTCTGGGCCGGCGTCAGCGGTTCCGGGGTGCGCGAGGCGGCGGCCAGATACCCGCCGCGGTCATCCTTGATCCAGGCTTCCTGCACGCTTTCGATGGCCAGCAGGCTGCGCAGGATATCGTTGGCCAGCCCCGCGTTCAGCGACCACACCGCATTGGCGACGCCGCCGCCGGCCAGGTTGAGGATCTGTTCCTTGAGGGCGCGCAGCTTGTTCTGTTCGGCCTTCAGCGCGATGCCCAGTTCGACCACGCCGAGCAGCAGGCCGATGAACAAGGCAACAAGCAAGGCACGCCATGCCTGGCGTACGGCCAGCGAATCCAGATATCGGCCCGGACCTTGCTCCACTACTACTCGGGCTCCCTGTCTGACTGCACAAGTCTTCAGCTTAGTGGCGGGCGACGACGATGCAAGCGCCAGTTGGCATGGCGCCGGATTTGTCGCCGCCGTAAGTTTTCACGCGGGAGGGGCCAGGGCGAATGCGATGGCCAGCGCCGCGGCAAAGGATCCGCGCAGATCCCAGCCATGGCGCCGCGCGGTCCACCAGGACGATGCCGACAGGAACAGGAACAGGGCGATCGGCGCGGCGATCGGGGCGATGGCCGCCTGGGGGGCGTCGATGCCGATCGTCCAGGCCAGCACCTTGTCGCCCAGGCCCGAGAACGCGATCCAGCCTGCCGCCGCCACGGCACCCAGTACGCCCAGCGTGGCGAACCCCAGGGCCAGGCCGACCGCCGTCAGCAGCGCGATCGCGCCCAAGGCCGGCCCGGCCGTCAGCGGAAAGGTGCGCACCAGCGTGATGCCGGCGACCAGCACCAGGGTCAGCACGGCCAGCAGGGCGGGGCGCCGGCGCAGCCAGCCGTCGAACCGGCGATAGGCGGCGTTGAACCGCACGGGTGCCGGCAACGGCGAGGGTTGTGCCGGGGCCGACCGGGCTGGCGCCCTGGCTTGTGCATGGCCGTGGTCGCGCCGCCGCGCCATATGGGCTATCTCTCCATGCCGAATCGGATCGTCGCGAGGGACAATGCCAGCCCGCCTGCGCAAGTCAACCTGTCGCCTGCTGCTGTGGCTGGCGCTGTGCCTGACCGGCGTCGCCGCGCCCGCGGCGGCGCAGGGCGTCCGCGATTCCGAAATCCTCGGCCTCGACCTGCCGGTACCGGCCATGGCGGCGGGCGATCCGATGCTGGCCTCGGCCCTGGTCGGGCTGGCCCAGTCGGCGAAGCTGACCTGCACCGCGACCGAGGAATTCGCCTGGCCCCTGCCGGCCGAGGGGGCGCAGGCCCGCGCGATCATGATCCGCACCATGGTGGGCGGCGCGGCCGCGCGTGCCGGTTTCCGCCTGTCGGAGGTGACCGAACAGCAGGGCCGGCCGTTGCCCCAGGGCATCACCGCCTTCCTGCAGGAACATGCGCGGCGGCGGCCGGGATTGTGGCTGTGGGTCGAAGCGCCCGACCGCCTGGCGCTGGGCCTGTGCAGCACCGAACCGTCGTTGCGCTTCCGCTATTGGACGATCCTGGGTCTGGCGCTGATCCTGGCCTGCCTGCCCTGGGCCGGCCGCGCCTGGCGCCCCGGCCAGGCGGCGGGCACGGCCGAGGCCGTCGCCTCGCTGGCGCTACCGGGGCTGGCGCTGCTGTTCCTGACGCTGCTGGTCGTCATCCTCTGACGGGTTCAGGCTCGGGCCGGAACCGGGGGCGGCGCGCGGCAGGCGCAGGGTGACGGTGGTGCCGGAGCCCAGCGTGCTGGCGATATCCAGGCTGCCGCCTTGCATCCGTGCCAGATCCTGGGATATCGCCAGGCCCAGCCCCGTGCCCCCCGACCCGGCGACATCGCTGCGCTCGGCCTGGCCGCTTTCGAACGGCCGGCCCAGCCGCACCAGCAGGTCGGGGGCGATGCCCGGCCCGTCATCGGCGATGGCGATCTCGACCATCGTGCCGGCGATCGCCCAATCGACGCCGATGCTGCCGCCATCGCCGGTGAACTTGATGGCGTTGCCCAGCACGTTGATCAGGATCTGGCGCAGGGCCAGCGCATCGGCCTGGACCATCGCGTCATCAGGCCCGCGCCCCGGACCCAGCCGGATGCCGCGGTTTTGCGCCAGGGGGGCCAGCAGGGTCAGCACCTCGGCCACATTGGCCGGAACATCGACGGCGACCAGTTGCAGTTCGCGCTTGCCCGCCTCGATGCGCGACATTTCCAGGATGTTGGTGATCAGCGCCAGCAGGTGCGATCCCGACCCATGGATGGTGCGGGCATAGTCGCGATAGCGGTCGTTGCCCAGCGGCCCGAACATCTCGGCGCTCATGATCTCGGAAAAACCCAGGATCGCGTTCAGCGGCGTGCGCAGTTCGTGGCTCATGTTGGCCAGGAAGATCGATTTGGCCCGATGCGCCGCCTCGGCCCGGGCCAGGGTCGCGGCCAGCACGGCCTGTTCGCGCTCGAAGGCGGTGATGTCGACGAACAGCATGACCGCGCCGCCTTCCGACGTCGGGTCGATCGCCAGGTCGAAGCGGCGGTCGGTCGCGCGATGGCGCAGGGTGACGCGCCGCGATCCCGCCAGCGGCAGGGTGATGCCGTTGTCCCAGCCCGGCGGCGCCTCGAACAGGGCGGCCAGGTCCGACAGCGATTCGGCCAGCAGCGGCCGGCGCCGGACATCGTCGGAGAACGGCGTGAACAATTGCCGCGCCGCCAGGTTCGAGGCGACCAGCCGGCCCTCGTCGTCATACAGCAGGCAGGCTTCGGTCAGGCTGGCCAGCGCATCGCGCAGCCGCGCCTGGTAGCGGCGCAGCGCCGTCACGTCGCGCCCCACCCCGCGATAGCCGAGGAACCGGCCGGCCCCGTCGAAGCGCGGCAGGGCCGAGATTTGGATGCGCCGCCGCCCGTTCGGCGTGGTGCGCACATATTCGATGTCGCGGAACGGCTGGCGGGCGGCGACGGCCGCGCGAAAGACGCGGGTCGCGTCGTTGTCGGCGACGCTGCCCAGCCCGATGCCGTCGCGGCCCAGATACCATTCCGCCTTGCGGCCCAGCGACGCCTCGATGCCCGGCGAAATCCAGGTGATGCGATGGTCGGGCCCGGTTTCCCAGAACCAGTCGGCGGCCGAGGCGGCGAAATCCTTCAGCCGCTCGACGCTGGCCCGGCGCAAGGCGATCATGACGCCGGCGAAACAGGCCATCGCCAGCAGCAGCGCGCCGCTGCAGATCATGCCGACCCACATCAACTCGCCGCGATAGGCCGCGTCGTAGGCCCGGGTCGAGCGGGCCTGCAGCATCAGGTTGCGGCCATAGATCGTCACCGGACGGGTCAGCACGAAGGCCGATTGCGGGTTGTCGCCGGCGCTGCGGTACAGCGGCGCCGCATGACCGGCATCGCTCAGGGTCAGGATCAGGCCGCGTCCGGCGATGCGGTCCAGGCCGGACAGCGCCTGGCCCAGGTCGAGTTCGGTGAATACCATGCCGGCGACGCCGCCGGCACTGTCGGGCCAGGGCAGCACCATCATCGCGACCAGGCCGTCGGCACCCAGCCGCGGCAGCGGCCGGGACAGTGTCGCGGTGCGGTCGGCCATGGCGCGGGCGATGACGTCCTGGCGGATCGGGTCGGCGGCCAGGTCGACCCCCAGCGTCGCGGCATCGGGCCGGTCGATCGCGGTATGCTCGATCACCGCGATCGCCTCGGCGCCGCCCGGATCGGGCCGGATGGCGAAATCGGCCTTGCCGGACAGGCGGATATCCTCGACCGTCCGGTCGCGGTCGGCCGCGGTGATGCGCTGGGCCAGGCCGATGGCCCGGGTGCCCGGCTGCAGGCGCGGCAGGTCCAGGGCCGCGACGTAACCGGCCCATTCCTCCGGTGTCACCGTCACCGACGACAGGATGAAGGCGCGCAGGCCGTTCAGGATCTGGGCCTCGGCCGCCAGCCGGTTCTCGACGATATGGGCGGCATCGACGACCGCGGCCTGGAACGCCGCCTCGTGCCCCAGCCGGCGGTCCTCGACGCCCTGGAACCACATCAGCGCGACGGTCCCGACCAGCGCCGCCGCCGCGATGGCGGCGCCGATCCGTGTCGCGCCGGGCAAAGGCGGCAGCCGCATCGCCGTCAGTCCGTCGTTGCGGCGCGCAGGCCGGCCAACCCAGTATTCGCAGTCATGCCGCCACACTGCGTGTTGGGCGGCGATCAGGCAAGGGCCTGCAATCCCGGCCAATACGCCGTTGCCGAGGGATCGGATAGGATGGCGGCATGAACGACAGTGATGATTTCGCCGGCAAGGCGGTTCTGGTTACCGGCGCCACATCGGGCATCGGCCGGGCGACCGCAATCGCCTTTGCCCGTCGCGGTGCCCGGGTAATGATCGTCGGGCGCGATGCCGCCCGCGGCGCCGAGGTCGCGTCGGCCTGCGGCGCCGACGCCCGGTTCCACCAGGCCGACCTGGGCCGGCCCGAGGCCATCGGCCGCGCGGTCGCCGCGGCCGTCACCGCCTTCGGCGGCCTCGACATCGCCTTCAACAATGCGGGCTTCCAGGAGCCGCGGGCCGAACTGGCGGCCCAGCCCGACGGGATGTTCGACCGGGTGTTCGACCTCAATGTCCGGGCGCTGTTCCTGGCGATGAAGGCGGAAATTCCGGTCATGCTGCAGCGCGGCGGCGGGGTGATCGTCAACAATGCCTCGGTCTCGGGCGTGCGCAATCCCAATCCCGGCCTGTCGCTTTATTCCGCGTCCAAGGCCGCGGCGATCTCGCTGACCCGGTCGGCGGCGATGGAATACGCCCCGCGCGGCATCCGCATCAACGCGGTCTCGCCCGGCCGGGTCGAGACGCCGATGATGCTGGCATCGGGCATCGCCGACATGGCCGCGGTCGCCGCCGGGTTGCCGCTGCGCCGCCTGGGCACGCCCGACGAGGTGGCGCAGGCCGTGCTGTGGCTGGCCTCGCCGCGGTCCGGTTTCGTCGTCGGCCACAATCTGTGCGCCGACGGCGGTTTCCTCAGCGCCTGACGCCCCTCAGCCGATCGTCATCAGGCTGGCATTGCCGCCGGCCGCGGCGGTGTTGATGCTCAGCGAGCGTTCGACCATCAGCCGTTCCAGCCCGATGCCCTGGGTCAGTTCGGCTTCGGTCACCACCGGCAGGATGATGCCGGGCCGGGCCGCGACCTGGCGGCGCAGTTCGGCCAGGCGGTCGGCGTCGCCGCCGAACAGGATCGCGTCGAGACCGGCATCGTCGGCCTCGGCCCGGTCGATCCTGCCGCGCAGCGGCGCGGGCAGGGCGGCCAGCACCGCATCGGCCACCGCCCCGCGCGGCAGCGCCGCCCGGCCGCCGGTCGCCAGGATCGCGGCCAGCGCGGTCAGGATGCGGCGCGGGCCGTCGGCCACGATCAGCACGCGCCCGCGCGAGGTCAGCGAATAAAGATTGCGTTCGCCGGTCGGCGTCGGCAGGGCCATGGCCGGGCCGGTCGGTGCGCGCCGGGCAAAGCCGTCGGCGGCCGCGGCGACCTGGGCCAGGTCGTCGCCGGCCAGCAGGTTGCCGGCGCCGTCGGCCAGCCACCGGCGCAGCGCCGCGACGTCGTCGTTGGCCGCGCCGGCCGGCAGGTCGGGGCCGGGGGTGCGATCCAGCAGCGCATGCAGATAGACCGGGCCGCCGGCCTTGGGCCCCGTGCCCGACAGGCCCTGGCCGCCAAAGGGCTGCACGCCGACCACGGCGCCGATGATGTTGCGATTGACGTAGATGTTGCCGATACGGGCCGACGCGGTGACGCGATCGATGGTTTCGTCGATGCGGGAATGAATACCCATCGTCAGGCCGTAACCCAGACGGTTCAGCGACTGGACCAGCCGATCCAGGTCGGCGCGCTGATAACGCACGACGTGCAGCACGGGCCCGAAGATCTCGCGCTGCAGGCTGGCGACGTCCTCGATCTCGATCAGGGTCGGCGGCACGAAGGTGCCGTGGCGCAGCGGTTCGACCGGTGCGGTCTGGAACACAGGGCGGCCGGCGGCACGCATGCCCTCGATATGCTGGACGATGCCACGGCGCGCCTCGGCGTCGATGACCGGGCCGACATCGGTCGCCAGGATTTCGGGTGCCCCCAGATGCAGTTCGCGCATCGCGCCCTTGATCATCGCCAGCATGCGGTCGGCGACGTCGTCCTGCAGGCACAACAGGCGCAGGGCCGAACAGCGCTGGCCGGCGGAATCGAAGGCCGAGGCCAGCACGTCGACCGTGACCTGTTCCGGCAGGGCGCTGGAATCGACGATCATTGCGTTCTGGCCGCCGGTCTCGGCGATCAGCCGCGCCTCGCCGCCGCGTTCGGCCAGGGTGCGCTGGATCAGCCGGGCGACGTCGGTCGACCCGGTGAAGATCACGGCACGCACGGCGGGCGCCGCGGTCAGGGCGGCGCCGACGGTTTCGCCGCGGCCGGGCAGGAACTGCAGCACGCCCGTGGGCAGCCCGGCCTGGCGCATCAGCGCCACGGCGTGGGCCGCCATCAGCGGCGTCTGTTCGGCCGGCTTGGCCAGCACCGTGTTGCCGGCGGCCAATGCCGCCGCAACCTGGCCGGTGAAGATCGCCAGCGGGAAATTCCACGGCGAGATGCAGGCGACCACGCCCAGCGGGCGGTGGGTATCATTGGCGAAACCCGCGCGGATCTCGGCGGCGTAATAGCGCAGGAAGTCGACCGCCTCGCGCACCTCGCCGACGGCATTGGCGTAGGTCTTGCCGGCTTCGCGCACCGCCAGCCCGATCAGGGCGGGCATCTCGGCCTCGAACAGATGGGCCGCGCGGTCTAGGCAGGCGGCGCGTTCCTCGACCGGGGTCGCCTGCCAGATGCCGGCGGCGGCCTGGGCCAGGGCGACGGCGCGCTCGACCGCCGCCTCGTCGGCCTCGATCACCTGGCCGACGATGTCGCGTTCGTCGGCCGGGTTCAGCACGTTGACCCGCCGCCCGTCGGTCAGTATCTCGTCGCCGACCACCGGGGCGGCGAGCCACGGTCGGACGGCGCTCGACATCAGCCCGGCCGCCAGCGACGCCAGGCGCTGTTCGTTCGACAGGTCCAGCCCCGCCGAATTTTCCCGCGCCGTGCCGAACAGGTCGACCGGCAGCGGGATCAGGGCGTGGGGCGCACCGACGAAGGGCTGCACCGCCGCCGACTGTTCGACCGGGTCGGCGATCAGGTCGTCGATATCCAGGGTCTCGTCGTTGATGCGGTTGACGAACGACGTGTTGGCGCCGTTTTCCAGCAGGCGGCGGACCAGATAGGCCAGCAGCGTTTCATGGCTGCCGACCGGGGCGTAGATGCGACAGGGCCGGTTCAGCTTGTCCGGGCCGGTGACCTGATCGTAGAGCGGTTCGCCCATGCCGTGCAGGCACTGGAATTCATACTGGCCGGCGTAATAGTTCTGCCCGGCCATCGCGTGGATCGCGGCGACGGTATAGGCATTGTGGGTGGCGAACTGCGGATAGATCGCTTCCGGTGCCGCCAGCAGCTTGCGGGCGCAGGCCATGTAGGCGACGTCGGTATGCATCTTGCGCGTATAGACCGGATAGCCCTCCAGCCCTTCCAGCTGGGCGCGCTTGATTTCCGAATCCCAGTAGGCGCCCTTGACCAGCCGCACCATCAGGCGCCGGCGGGCGCGCCGGCCCAGGTCGATCAGCCAGTCCAGCACGAAGGGCGCGCGCTTCTGATAGGCCTGGACGACGAAGCCCAAGCCGTTCCAGCCGGCGAAGTCGCGGTCCAGCGCCAGCGCCTCCAGCAGGTCGAGCGAGATTTCCAGCCGGTCGGCTTCCTCGGCATCGATGTTCAGGCCGATGTCGTACTGCCGGCACAGGGCCAGCAGGGTCTTCACCTTGGGCAGCAGTTCGGTCATGACCCGCTCGCGCTGGGCGCGGGAATAACGCGGGTGCAGGGCCGACAGCTTGATCGAGATGCCCGGGCCGGCATAGATGCCGCGGCCGGCCGAGGCCCGCCCGATCGCGTGGATCGCCTGTTCGTAACTGGCGTAATACCGATCGGCGTCGTCGGCGGTCATCGCCGCCTCGCCCAGCATGTCGAACGAGAAGGAATAGCCGCGTGCCTCGCGCGCCCGGCCGTTGGCCAGCGCCTCGGCGATCGTCTCGCCGGTGACGAAATGTTCGCCCAGCAGGCGCATGGCGATGTCGACGCCCTTGCGCACCAGGGGTTCGCCGCCGGTCGCCAGCATGCGGTCCAGCGCCCCGGCCAGCCGGCCTTCGGACAGGGTCGAGACCAGCTTGCCGCCGATCATCAGCCCCCAGGATGCGGCATTGACGAACAGCGACCGCGAATTGCCGATATGGGCGCGCCAGTCGCCGCGGCCGATCTTGTCGCGGATCAGGCTGTCGCGGGTGGCGGTGTCGGGGATGCGCAGCAGCGCCTCGGCCAGGCACATCAGGGCGACACCCTCGTGGCTGGACAGCGAGAATTCCTGGATCAGCGCCTCGACCGCGCCCTGCTTGCGCTGGTGGCGCAGCCCTTCGCTCAACTTCCGGGCCAGGGTCCGGGCGTGGTCGCGCTGGGGCGGGGTCAGCCGGGCCTGCTCGATCAGCAGGGGCAGGCATTCCGGTTCGGGCCGGCGATAGGCCGCGGTGATCGCGGCGCGCAGCACCGACTGGGCCTGGACCTCATGGGCGAATTCGACGAACGGCTCGTGCTGGACTTCCTCGACGGGCGCTGTTTCCGCTTCCTCGAAGAAGCTGCCGGGCAGGGGCACGGCGCGGCCTTCCTCCAGCGCGCGTTCGGCCTCGTCCAGATATTCCAGCAGGGCCGACTTGATCAGCCAGTGGGGGGTGCGCTCGGCCGCCTGGGCGACCCGCTTCAGGCGGTCACGGGTGGGCTGGTCCAGCTTGACGCCGACGGTTGTGGCCTGGGGCTGCATCGCACTGCTCGCTCGGGAATGATCGGATCCGAGCGATGATACGCCGATTTACGATAGGTGCAACCCGATAGTGACCAAAGGTGCAACCTGGATTATCCGGCCATTCGCACCGTCGAACCGAACAGCATCAGGGCGGCAAACACCACCAGGAACAGGGCACCGCCCAGCGCCATCGCCTTTTCGACCAGTTCGGCCCCCGGCCGGTCGGCGAAGACCCGGGTCACCAGACGGCGGGCATAGATCGTGCCGATGCCGATGGCCGACACGGTCATGGCCATGCCGACCGCCATTACCAGCACCGCCACCACACCCACCCAGAAGGCCTGCAGGGCCAGGGCGAACAGCATGACGATGATGGCGCTGGCGCAGGGCGTCAGGCCCGCGGTCAGCACCAGCCCGAGGGCGCCGCCGCGCGGCGGGGCGGGGGTGTGGTGATGGTCGTGATGATGGTGATGATGGTGATGATCGTGGCCGTGATGGCCGTGATGATCGTCGGCGCCGTGGTGATGGTGGTGATGGTCGTGACCCTTCCAGGCCGACCAGGTCAGCCACAGGCCCAGCGCAAGCACCAGGGCATAGGACACCGTCTCGACCGTCGCGGCATGGTCGGTCACCTGAAGATGGGCCAGCGAGAAGGCGACGCCCAGTATGCCGACCAGAACGATGGCGACCAGCGCCTGGATCAGTGAAATGGCGCTGCCGATCATCAGCCCGCGCAGCACGGTTTCCCTGCGCGACACCAGGTAGGAGGCGACGACGGTCTTGCCATGGCCGGGCCCGGCGGCATGGACGACGCCGTACAGGAACGACAGCCCCAGGATCAGGGCCAGCGCGGTGCCCGATCCGCCCGCCTGCCAGTCGGTGAAACGGGCCGCGATTTCCTGGTTCAGGCCCCGCTGCCAGTCGGCGATGGCCAGCGCGATGCGGGTGAAGAAACCGGCATCGACCTCGGACGAGGTGGCCAGGGCCGACGGCTTGCTGCCGCTGGCGAACGGGTTGCCCTGGGCCCAGGCGGGTGCGGTCAGGAACAGGGTCAGCAGAAAACTGAAGACAGCGCGCATCAAGGTCCCGGCCATCGGCAATCGATCCGGTCGCTGCTCAGCGTGCCCCATTGCGGGCTGGACCGGGGCACCCGGCGCACTGGGGTGCACGCCACCGCCGTATTGCCGGTGGCCTTGGCCGGTGCCTGGGCCGCCAGCGCGAATTCGATGAAATATTCGGGGTCGAATACGGCGTATTTCAGCTCGTTGGCGGCCCGCGGGCCGATCTTGTCGATCACCAGCGTGAAGTCATAGACCAGGCGGCCCTTGGGATCGACCCGGACGTCGAAGGCCTCGACCTTGGTGAACTTGACGGGTTTGCCATCCAAGGTCGCCTCGACGAAATAATTGTAGTTGGCCAGGTTGGAGAACGCTTCGCGCTCGATCCGCTTGATGTCGGCCGGGCCGATCCGACCATCCTTGGTGGCGGTGTAGTCTTCCTTGATCATCGACGAATACATCTCGTCGAAGGTCCAGGTCAGGTGCAGGCCGCGCACCGTGGCGCCGTCCATCACGAGGTCCAGCTTGTGTTCGATCCAGACATGCGGATGGGCCCGCGCCGCGGTGGGCGACAGCATGGCGGGCAACAGCAGCAGGACAATCAGGGCGAGAACGGCACGGTGCATGACGGCCCGCACTCTAGCCCGGAAATTGTGGCCGGGGAATGTCGGTCCCGGTCAGGATCCTTGCAGATTTAAAAGCAGATTTTAAATCTGCAAGGATAACACCGGCCTCAGGTGACGATGTCGCCGCGGAAGGCCCAGCCGGTCATGCGGCGTTCGAACCAGGCGCAGATCGCGTACATGACGACGCCCAATATGGCGATGACGATCAGCCCCGAGAATACCAGCGGCACGTCCGAGCGGGACGAGGCGGCCAGCATCAGATAGCCGATGCCTTCGTTGGACGCGACCGTCTCGGCGATGACCGAGCCGACGAAGGCCAGGGTGATCGCGATCTTGAGCGAGGCGAACAGATAGGGCAGCGAGCGCGGGATGCCGACCTTGACCAGGATGTCGAGGCGGCTGGCGCCGAGCGAGCGCAGCACATCGCGCATTTCCGGCTCGATCGTGGCCAGGCCGGTCGCCACGTTCACCACGATCGGGAAGAACGAGATGATGAAGGCGGTGATCACGGCCGGCACCGTGCCGATGCCGAACCAGATCACCAGGATCGGCACCAGCGCGACCTTGGGTATCGAGTTGAAGGCGATCAGCAGCGGGTAAAGGCCATTGTAGATCAGCGACGAGGCGCCGACCGCCAGCCCCAGCGCCATGCCGCCGATGACGGCGATGGCAAAACCCAGCACGGTGGTGAACAGCGTATGCGCCGAATGCCCGGCGATCGGGCCGTAGAACTTGACCGTGGCGGCAAATATCTCGGTCGGCTTGGGCAGGATGAAGCTCGACACGTTGAACAGGCGGCAGGCGATTTCCCAGATCACGAACAGGGCGATGGTGACGGCCCAGGGCATGATCATCTGCAGGCGGCGTTCGCGGCTCATGCGGCGCGGACCTCGCTGATACGCTCGCGCAGTTCGTGGACGATGTCGACGAAGGCGGGCTCGAAGGTGGTTTCCAGCGTGCGCGGGCGGGGCAGGTCGACCCGCTTGATCTGGATGATGCGCCCGGGGCGCTTGGACATGACGACGATGGTGTCGGCCAGGAACGCCGCCTCGCGCAGGTCGTGGGTGACCAGGATGGCGGTGAAGCGCCGCTGCAGCCACAGGTCCTGCATGATCGCCCACAGTTCCTCGCGGGTGAAGGCGTCCAGGGCGCCGAACGGCTCGTCCAGCATCATCAGTTGCGGTTCGTGGATCAGCGCGCGGCAGACATTGGCACGCTGCTGCATGCCGCCCGACAACTGCCAGGGAAACTTCGATCCGAATTCGCCCAGGCCGACCGAGGCCAGCAGCTTTTCGGTCTTGGCGACATAGGCGGCCTTTTCGGCGCGCAGGCGGCTGCGATGCGGCTGGGCGATTTCCAGCGGCAGCATGACGTTGTCGAGCGTCGTGCGCCACGGCATCAGCGTCGGGTTCTGGAAGGCCATGCCGACGCCCTT
>Ga0206117_100203_pt1 | contig 89898 bp, 81 predicted proteins | sample 3A5Ametagenome_FD_177997 | JGI IMG/M metagenome (GOLD analysis project Ga0206117, IMG submission 177997) | Enriched microbial communities from leaf-cutter ant dump, University of Wisconsin, Madison, United States - 3A5A | ecosystem: Environmental > Terrestrial > Nest > Insects nest > Nest dump... | reverse complement strand
GCGTTGAGTCATCAGGGACACATCCTTCCAGGGCATGGCCGCTCTCCCAACCTTGAGCTGCCTGGAACCTTACCGGTCTGTTACCCATGTCTCCGAACAGGTGTTACCTATGTCATCAGTCTGTACATCCCGCGAGGGGAGAGGGGAGCAAACCTCAGCCCGAATGCGGCCGCAGCCCATCCGCCGCCGGCTCCCCGCCCGCCTTCCCTTCCGGCTTCAAGCGGCTGTCACGCAACTCGCCCCGCGCATCCAGCACCGGATAAGCCGCCGCGCACAGGTGGGAGTGGATGCGCTTGAGATCGCGCAGCACGTCCAGGTGCAGGGAGCTGGTCTCCAGGCTCTCCGGCCGGCCTTCGCGCAGGCGTGCCATGTGGCTCTCGCCGGCGGCCTGTTCGATCTCCCGGAGCCGCGTCTTCTCTTCCAGCAGCTGGCGCGCCACTCGCGCGTCGCCGGTGAGGAAGGCGCTGGCGGCGAGCTTGAAGTTGGCGGCGATGTGCTGGTGCATGGCCTCCAGCTCGGCCGCGCCCTCGCGGGAGAACTCCAGCCGGTGCTTGATCTTCTTCGCCGCCAGCTCCATCAGGTTCTTGTCGATGATGTCGCCGACATGCTCCAGGTTGATGGACAGCGACATGATCTCCATCGCCCGCTGGCCCTCGTGTTCCTCCAGGCTGTCGCGGGTGAGCTGGATCACGTAGAGCTTGATCGCCCCGTGCAGGCGGTCCACCGCATCGTCCATCGCCGACACCTCGGCCACCAGCTTGCGGTCGTTGCTCAGCAAGGCGTTCATGCCGCGGTGGAACATGCCTTCCACCACGTCGCCCATGTGCAGCGTCTCGCGCGCGGCGCAGGCCAGCGCTACCGCCGGCGTGTCGATGGCGCCAGCATCCAGGTAGAGCGGAGTACCAGGGTCGGAAGGCGCGGCCTTCTGCGGCAGGTAGCGTTCCAGCAGCCGCGCCAGCGGATTCAGCAGCGGCAGGAAGAGCAGCGCCATCACCAGGTTGAACAGGATGTGGAAGTCCGCCGCCACCCGCACCGGCTGGGGATCGACGCTGACCAGCCAGTCCGCCACCGGGCCGAGGAAGGGCAGCAGCAACAAGCAGCCGACGATGCGATTGATCAGATTGCCCACCGGCAGGCGGCGCGAGGCCGGGTTGCCGGCAGCGCCGCCCTCGAACAGCGGATTCAGCGCGGCGCCCAGGTTGGAGCCCAGCACCATGGCCAGCGCCGCTTCCACGCCGATCAGCTGCGACTGCGCCAGCGACATCACCAGCAGCACCACCGCCACGCTGGAGTGCGCCGCCCAGGTCAGCAGCGCGCCGATGAGCAGGCAGACCAGCGCCTCGTCGGTGGCGGCGGCGAACACGTCGCGCACCAGCGGCGAATGCTCCACCGGCGCCAGGCTGTTCAGCAGCAGGTGCAGCGACAGCAGCATCAGCCCCAGGCCGATGGCGACACGGCCAAGATCCCGCGTGCGGGTGCGCGCGCCGCGGCGAAAGGCGACCACGCCCACCACCAGCAGGATGGGCGCCAGCGCGGAAACGTTGAAGGACAGGAGCTGGACGATGAGGCTGGTGCCGATGTTGGCGCCCAGCATGGTGGCCAGCGCCGGCACCAGGCTGATGACACCGCCGGCGGCGAAGGAGGTCAGCATCAGCGCGGTGGCGGTGCTGCTCTGGAGCAATGCGGTAATACCGAGACCGGCGGCCAGGGCCTTGAAGCGGTTGCGCAGCGCGCCGCCCAGCGTACGCCTGAGGTCGGCGCCGAAGGCGCGCACGATGCCGCTGTGGACCATGTGCAGCCCCCACAGCAGCAGGGCTACCCCACCCATCATGTCGAGCAGAACCATAGTTCGTCCCTCCTCTTGCAGGCGGCATTGCGTAATACCGGATCGGCCACCGAGCATACTCCCGGTCCCGCCTGCTGTTTATTGTTTGTACGAGGCATCGCCGATTCGTTTCCGGCGCCGCCGCGGTACTGCATTCTAGTGCGCCTGAGGCGGCCCTAAGGCACGTTGCCGAAAGGGTTTTTCGCTTGCTTGTCACAAAACCGACAATGGCCGGAGCACGTCCCCTTCGCTACATGGCACAAGCACGACAAATCCTTTAAAACCAGCAAGATACGTTTTCATCCGCGATGGCATAGCCTTTGCACCATGTTCGGCGACACACCCTCTTCCCCAGGAGAACCGAACATGATCAACCTCACCCCCAGCGCGCTGCAGGCTGTCAGCCGTTTCATCTCCACCTCCGCCGACCCGGTTGCCGGTCTGCGCATCCATGTGCAGGGCGGCGGCTGCTCCGGCCTGCAATACGGCATGAAGCTCGAAGCCGAGAAGGCGGAAGACGACATGGTCGTCGAGATGGGCGGCGTGACCCTGCTGGTCGATCCCTACTCCGCCCCGATGCTGGACGGCGTCACCGTCGATTTCGTCGACTCCCTGTCCGGCTCCGGCTTCAAGTTCGAAAACCCGAACGCCTCCGGCGGCTGCGCCTGTGGCCAGTCCTTCTCCGCCTGATACCGGGAGAACGCCATGTGGGATTACTCCGATACCGTCAAGGAACACTTCTACAACCCGCGTAACGCCGGCCCGCTGCCGGATGCCAACGCCATCGGCGAGGTGGGCTCCATCTCCTGCGGCGACGCGCTGCGGTTGATGCTGAAGGTGGATCCGGCCAACGAAACCATCCTGGACGCTTCCTTCCAGACCTTCGGCTGCGGCTCGGCCATCGCCTCCAGCTCGGCGCTGACCGAGATCATCAAGGGCAAGACCCTGGAGCAGGCGCTGGAAGTGTCCAACCAGGACATCGCCGACTTCCTCGGCGGCCTGCCGCCCGAGAAGATGCACTGCTCGGTGATGGGCCGCGAAGCCCTGCAATCCGCCGTCGCCAATTACCGCGGCGAGGAGTGGAAGGACGACCACGAGGAAGGCGCGCTGATCTGCAAGTGCTTCGCGGTGGACGCGGTGATGATCGAAGACACCATCCGCGCCAACAACCTGTGCAGCGTCGAGCAGGTGACCAACTACACCAAGGCCGGCGGCGGCTGTTCCTCCTGCCACGAAGGCATAGAGGAAATCCTCGCCAAGGTGCTGGCCGAGCGCGGCGAAGACTTCAAGCCGGCACCGCCGCCGGAGAAGAAGGTGCCGGGCAAGCTCAGCACGCTGGAGCGCATCCGCAAGATCGAGCAGGTCATCGAGAAGGCCCGCCCCAACCTGCAGCGCGACCACGGCGACATCGAGCTGGTGGATGTGGATGGCAAGAACATCTACGTGTCCATGAAGGGCGCCTGCGCCGGCTGCCAGATGGAAGCGGCCACGCTGGGCGGCGTGCAGGCGCAGATGGTCGAGGCCCTGGGTGAGCTGGTGAAGATCATCCCGGTGAAGGCCACCGCCAAGTTCGCCCCCAACACCCTGCCCGCCTGACCGACTCCCCCTGCCCCACCCCTGGCGGGCGGGGCAGGCCAGACACCGGCGACGCCAACCGCGATCGCCAGCGACACAGCCCCTGCACCACGGCGGCCGGCCACCCCGGAACCGCGCGGCGCAGCCCAGCGGAGAGCATGATGAGCATCCCCAACCCGACCCCGATCTACCTCGACAACAACGCCACCACCCGCTGCGCGCCGGAAGCGGTGGCCGCCATGCTGCCCTACTTCACCGAGCAGTTCGGCAACCCCTCGTCCATGCACAGCTTCGGCGCCAAGGTCGGCCACGCGGTGAAGAGCGCCCGGGCCTCGCTGCAGAAGCTGCTGGGCGCCGAGTTCGACTCCGAGATCATCTACACCGCCGGCGGCACCGAAGCGGACAACACCGCCATCCTGTCCGCGCTCAAGGCCAACCCGGAGCGCAAGGAAATCATCACCACCATGGTGGAGCACCACGCGGTGCTCCACCTGTGCGACCAGCTGGAAAAAGAGGGCTACACCATCCACCGCCTGAAGGTGGACGGCAAGGGCCGGCTGAACCTGGACGAGTACGCCGCGCTGCTGTCCGACAAGGTGGCGGTGGTGTCGGTGATGTGGGCCAACAACGAAACCGGCACCTACTTCCCGGTGAAGCAGATGGCGGAGATGGCCAAGGCCGCCGGCATCCTGTTCCACACCGACGCGGTGCAGGCGGTGGGCAAGATCCCGCTGGATCTGGCCAATTCCGCCATCGACATGCTCTCCATGTCCGGCCACAAGCTGCACGCGCCCAAGGGCATAGGCGCGCTCTACCTGCGCCGTGGCGCCCGTTTCCGCCCGCTGCTGCGCGGCGGCGGCCAGGAGCGCGGCCGCCGCGCCGGCACCGAGAACGTGCCCTCCATCATCGGCCTGGGCGTTGCCGCCGAACTGGCGCTGGAACGCATGGAGCTGGAGAACACCTATGTGCGCGCCCTGCGCGACAAGCTGCAGGCCGGCATCCTCTCCGCCGTGCCGCACGCCTTCGCCACCGGCGATGTGGACAACCGCCTGCCCAACACGCTGAACATCGCCTTCGAATACGTGGAAGGCGAGGCCATCCTGATGCTGCTGAACAAGCAGGGCATCGCCGCCTCCTCCGGCTCCGCCTGCACCTCCGGCTCGCTGGAACCCTCCCATGTGATGCGGGCGATGGGCATTCCCTACACCGCCGCCCACGGCACCATCCGCTTCTCGCTGTCGCACGAGAACACCGAGACGGAAATCGACCGCGTGATCGCCGCGGTGCCGCCCATCATCGCCCAGCTGCGCAAGCTGTCGCCTTACTGGGGCGAGAACGGGCCGGTGACGGACCCGGAAAAGGCTTTCGCCCCCACCTACGCCTGACCAGCACAGCGGAGAAACCGGCATGGCTGCCACAGTGGTGATCGACGACACGACGCTGCGCGACGGCGAACAATCGGCGGGGGTAGCCTTCACCCGCGCCGAGAAGTGCGAGATCGCCCGCATCCTGGCCGAGATCGGGGTGCCGGAGCTGGAGATCGGCATCCCCGCCATGGGCGCCGAGGAGGCCGGCGACATCCGCGCCATGGCCGCCACCCTGGCCGATGCCGGCCACGACACCCGGCTCATCGTCTGGGGCCGGCTCACCGGCAAGGACATCGACGCCTGTCGCAGCCTGCCGGTGCACATGCTGGAACTGTCGGTGCCGGTCTCCGACCAGCAGATCCGCCACAAGCTGGGCGCCGACCGCGACGAGGTGCTGGCGCGCATAGCCCGCTGGGTGCCGGTGGCGCGCGAGGCCGGCTTCGACATCGGCGTCGGCGGCGAGGATGCCTCCCGCGCCGACCCGGCCTTCCTCACCGAAGTCGTGCAGGCCGCCGAGGCCGCCGGCGCCCGCCGCTTCCGCTTCGCCGACACCCTGGGCGTGCTGGACCCCTTCGCCACCTACGAAGCCATCGCCGCCCTGCGCGCCGCCTGTACGCTGGAGCTGGAGATGCACGCCCATGACGACCTCGGGCTGGCCACCGCCAACACCCTGGCGGCGGTGCGTGCCGGCGCCACCCATGTGAACACCACGGTGAACGGCCTAGGCGAGCGCGCCGGCAACGCCGCGCTGGAGGAGGTCGCCCTCGGCCTGCGCCAGTTCCACGGCGTCGGCGAGCTGATCGACTTCCGCCGCCTGCTGGATGCCTCCCAGGCGGTGGCCCGCGCCTCCGGCCGGCCGGTGGGCTGGCACAAGAGCGTGGTCGGCGAAGGCGTATTCACCCACGAGGCCGGCATCCATGTGGACGGCCTGTTGAAGGATCCGGCCAACTACCAGGGCATAGACCCGGCCCTGCTCGGCCGCAGCCACCGCCTTCTGCTGGGCAAGCACTCCGGCGGCCGCGGCGTGGTCACCGCCTACGCCGCGCTGGGCATCGCCCTGAGCGAAGCCGAAACCGCCTGCCTGCTGGCCCGCATCCGCGACTTCGCCAGCCAGGCCAAGCGCACGCCCGACAGCGCCGATCTGCTCGCCTTCCATGCCGAACTGCGCGCCAGCTCCACCCGGCCCGCCGACCTGCTACCCGGGCTGCACGCCCGCCTGGACGCAAGCGGCCTGCCGCTTGCCGGAGCCTGACGCCATGAACACGAAATCCGCCACCATGACTGGAGAATCCGCCGAGCCAGGCCTGTTCGCCCTGCTGCGCGAGGACGTGCGCTGCGTCTTCGGCCGCGACCCCGCCGCCCGCACCGCCTGGGAAGTGCTCACCACCTATCCCGGCGTGCACGCGGTGATGTCCCACCGCATCGCCCATGCCCTGTGGCGCCGCGGCTGGCGCTACCCGGCACGGCTGGTGAGCTTCCTGGCGCGGGTGTTCACCAATGTGGACATCCACCCCGGCGCCCGCATCGGCCGCCGCTTCTTCATCGACCACGGCGCCGGCGTGGTGGTGGGCGAAACCGCCGAGATCGGCGACGACGTCACCCTGTACCACGGCGTTACCCTGGGCGGCACCACCTGGAACCCGGGCAAGCGCCATCCCACGCTGGGCGACCATGTGGTGGTCGGCGCCGGCGCCAAGATCCTGGGCGCCATCACCATAGGCCCGCGGGTGCGGGTAGGCGCCAACTCGGTGGTAGTGAAGAACGTGCCGGCCGACCGCACGGTGGTCGGCATCCCCGCCCGGGTGGTGAAGCGCGAAGCGCCCATCCTGGCCGCCACCGACGAACTCAACCTCGATCATCACCTGCTGCCGGACCCGGTCGGCCACACGCTGAACTGCCTGGTGGATCGCATCAAATCGCTGGAATCCGAGCTGGCCGGGCTGCGCGCCGCCGCCACGGCGCCGGCCGCCCACGCGGTGGTGCCGCTGCTGGCGCAGGGCGCGGTCGACTGCAACGCCAATGCCGAAGGCGCCTGTCCCACCTGTGCCTGCCAACCCGAGGTGAAGTGATGGATCTGCTGCATTTCGACCCGCAACCGCTGTACTTCGACGACCCGCTGCCCGAAGGCGTGCTGGAGCTGATCGAAGGTGCTGGCGCCTGCTACGGCGAGCCGGAAGCCGAGGGCCTGCTGGCCCAGGCCGCCGAGGCCGCGCCCGACCACCTGATGTTGCTGGTGGCCCTCTACCGCTACCACTTCTACCGCCACCAGATGGACAAGTCGGAAGCCATCGTCTGGCGCTCCATCGCCGTCAGCGGCGCCCGCGTCGGCCTGCCGGCGGACGGCCAGGGCCTGAACGAGGCGCTGATCGTGGCCGCCGCCCGCGAGTCGATGACGCTGACCCGCTTCTACCTCTCCGCCCTCAAGGCCGCCGCCTACATCAAGCTGCGCCTGGGCCAGATCCACGATGCGGTATGCCTGCTGGAAACCCTGGTGCGGGTGGACGACGCCGACCGCATGGGCGGCAAGGCCCTGCTCGACATCGCCCGCGCCGCCGAAATCGATCCACCCCTCATCGTCGCCCCCGTCACCTGACAGCCAACCGGAGCCCCTCATGGACGAACTCACCCTGGACGAAGCAATGGAAGAACTCTCGTCCGCCGAAGACTTCCTGAACTACTTCGGCGTCGCCTACGACCCGGCGGTGGTGCATGTGAACCGCCTGCACATCCTGCAGCGCTTCCACGACTACCTCGCCCACAACGCCCCCGAGACTGACGACGAAGACACGGTGCGCGCCCACAACAAGCGCTTCCTGGAACTCGCCTACCAGGACTTCACCACCTCCGACGCGGTCACCGAGAAGGTCTTCGCGGTGTTCAAGAAGGCCAGCGGCACCGCTTTCGTCTCCCTCGGCGACGTCAAGCGCTGACCCACGCAAGGCAAGCACAGGAGCCCCGCCGACCATGCGCCCCGAGTTCGACTACGGTGACCGCGTCCGCGTCACCCGCAATGTGCGCGACGACGGCACCTTCCCCGGCATGGATGTCGGCGAACTGCTGGTGCGCCGCGGCAGCATAGGCACGGTGATCGAGATCGGCACCTTCCTGCAGGACCAGATCATCTACACCGTGCATTTCCTCGAGATCGACCGCATCGTCGGCTGTCGCCAGGAAGAACTGATCGGCGCCGGCGAAGCCTGGAACCCCAGCCGCTACGAATCGCGCGAGAAGGTGCTCGCCGGCCGCAGCTTCGCGGTGGATGGCGAAGTCGTCGTGCCCAAGGGCACGGTGGGCGAGGTCATCCGCGTGCTGCGCGACATGCCCGGCGGCGTGCATTACCACGTCTCCTTCCCCAACCGCTTCCTCTGTATTCCCGAAGCCTCGCTCGAACCGCTGCCGGCACCGCCAGTGCGCAAGCGCCAACTCTCCACCGACAGCGATGCAGATGCCGACGAGGAAGAGAACGCATGAACACCACCTTCCCAGGCGCCGCCGCATCCCCGGCGGCCATGCAACGATCCGCCCGGAGCCGCACGCGATGAGCCCCACCGCCTATTACGAACTGAAAGCCGCGCTCGCGCTGTTCGGCCGCGACGCCAGCTCGCTGGAAGGCGCCGAGCAGGAACGGGTGCGGGCGGTAGCCAGGCGCTACGTGCAGATCGAAGCGGTGGTACTGGCCAGCGACGAAGCCCAGGGCGTCTGCCTGGCGCCGGAGGCGGTGGCCAGCTCGCTGGAGGAAATCCGCGGCAGCTTCGCCGAAGTGGAAGCCTTCAACGCCGCCATGGACGCGGTCGGCCTGGATGAGCAGGCATTGAGTGCCGCGCTGCAGCGCGACCTGCTGGTGGAGGCGGTGCTGTCCCGCGTCGGCGCCCGCGCCGGCGAGGTCGGCCGCACCGAGGCGGAAATCTTCTACCTCAACCACAAGGCCCGCTTCCACAGCCCGGAGCGCCGCACTGCCCGCCACATCCTGATCACGGTGAACGAGGACTACTCCGACAACACCCGCGAGCGGGTGCAGCACCGCATCAAGGAAATCGCCCGCCGCCTGGGCAACAAGCCGGAGCGTTTCGAGGAACAGGCGGCCAAGCATTCCGAGTGCCCCACCGCCCTCAACGGCGGCCTGCTGGGCGAAGTGCCGCGCGGCCAGCTCTACCCGGAACTGGATGAGGCGCTGTTCGCGCTGCAGCCGGGCGCGCTGTCCGAGCCGGTGGAATCCGAACTGGGTTTCCATCTGGTGCGCTGCGACGCCATCAGCCCGGAACGCACCCTGAGCTTCGACGAAGTGGCCGACTCGCTCTGTCAGCGCCTCACCGAGGAACGCAGCCAGCGGGACGCCAAGCGCTGGCTGACCGTGCTGCTGAAGCGGCAGACGGATACGGTTGCGGCTGAGTGAGGTGGGGTTGGCTGAGGTGGGACGCTGGCCAGACGTAAGTCAGCTGACCACACCCCGCCAGCTGACCGCAATCGGCCTGCATCAGGGTTGGAACCGGCCGACCTTCATCCGTGGGTTTACCCCCTCTCCCCTCGCGGGAGAGGGTTGGGGAGAGGGGGCGCCCCGCCAGGGGCGTTAGCGGAAATTTGAGCGCCGTTCCCCCTCTCCCCCAGCCCCTCTCCCGCGAGGGGAGAGGGGAGAAAAGCGGCGCAGCACCTCCCGTCTCCCACCTCCTCCTTCCGTCCTCCCTCCCTTTTCCTCCATTTCTCCATCGGGCCCACGGCAAAACGGCGGAAGCCTCCACTCCACCCCGCCTCAATGCCGCGCCTGCCCGGTCGCCTCGTTCAGCACCGCTGCCGTCTGACGCAGCGACGCGGTGACCTGCTCGATGATGCGGGCGACGCTCTCCAGCTTGCGGGCCGCTGCCTCGCTGCCGCCGCCCTGCTCGCGGGTCGCCATTGCGGCCTCGTGCACCCGCGCCAGCGCGATGCCGGCCGGCCAGCCTTCCGCTCCGCGCGCGCTTGCTGACTTCACCGCAGGCGGTTCACCGCCCTCGCTTTCCAGCATCGCGATGGACTGGCCGATCTCCTCGGCGGTGGAGGCCACTTGCCGCGCCAGCCGGTCCACCCGCTCCGCCGCCCGGGCCATCGGCAAGCCATCCGGGCCGGCGGAGGCAGCCACGGTGCGGGCGTTCAGCGCCATCAACCGGGTCTGTGCCGCCAGCTCGCGCAATTCAGCCGCCGCACCGGCGATTTCGGCACGGCGCGTCTCCAAGGTCTGCTCCTGGCGGTCGGCCAGCCCATCCACCGAACGGCCTATGGCGGCCACCAGCCCTTCCGCCGGCAAAGCGAGCGGCGGCAAGGCGTTGTCCTGACGGCGCCGGCGCCAGCCGGCGACGCCCAGCGCGGCGGCAATCGCCAGCACGCCCAGCACCGCCAGCGGCAGCAGCACCGGCATGGGCGAGGCAACGCCATCCACCAGCCAGCTCGCCGGCAGCATGCCGCCGCCGGTGCGGGGCGCGGCCTCGCTGGAGGCCAGCGAGGTCACCGGCTGAAAGGAGGCGATGCCGCCCAAAGGCGCGCTGCGCCAGGCGTTGGGCTGGGCAGAGGCTTCCGCCAGCGCCAGGCCGACCGATTGAAAACTGGCGGTGGGAATGGATTGCGAAGCGCAGGAGGAGGTGGCGGAACAGGTGGATTCCACTGCCGTGGATTCGGCCAGGGGCGCCTGTGCAGCCGCGGCCGGAGCGATGCAGAACAGCAGCAAGACCGCGCCCAGCGCCAGCTGCGGCAAGTGGGGAAAATGCGACCCGGCCATGGCGGACATACCCTTGCTCCCTCGCCTCACGAGACAGGCCGGCGGCGGATACCGCCAAGCCTTACGTCTGACTTTAGGCGCAGGGATGCCCTCCTGCAAACCGCGGCGAAGGACTGACGCGGGCCGGCATGACAACGGCTAGCCCGGCAAGGCCTCGCTGCAAGGGGGAGGGCTCAGCCCTCGGCTTCGGCCCAGCGGGCCTTCACCTCCAGCACCTCCGGCAGACAGCCGAGGAAGCGCTCCACCAACTCCGGATCGAAGTGGCGGCCGCACTGGTCGCGCAGCAGCGCGCAGGCATCTTCCACCGGCCAAGCCGGCTTGTAGGGGCGCACGCTGGTGAGGGCGTCGAACACGTCGGCAATGGCGACGATGCGGCCTTCGATCGGAATGGCTTCGCCGGCCAGGCCTTGCGGATAGCCGCTGCCGTCCCACTTTTCGTGGTGGGTGCGGGCGATGATCGCGGCCATGGCGAGCAGGCCGCCGCTGTGTTCGCCGATGATGCGGGCACCGATATCCACATGGCTGCGCATCACCTCCCACTCTTCCGGCGTCAGCGCGCCGTTCTTGCGCAGGATGCTGTCGGGCACGCCGATCTTGCCGATGTCGTGCATGGGCGCGGCATGGAACAGGTCGTCGGCGCGCGCCTCGGACCAGCCGCAGGCCAGCGCCAGCAGCCGGCTGTAGTGGCTCATGCGGATGACGTGGAGGCCGGTTTCGTTGTCCTTGTACTCGGCGGCGAGGCCGAGACGCTGGATGATCTGCAGCCGGGTTTCGCGCAGCTCCTCCACCCGCACCAGCGAGAGGTGGGTGCGCACCCGGGCGCGGACGATGGCCGGCCGTATCGGCTTGACGATGTAATCCACCGCGCCGACCTCGAAGCCGCGCGCCTCGTCGTCCATCTCGCTGAGGGCGGTGACGAAGATGACCGGGATGGCGGCCAGCGCCGGCTCGGCCTTCAGGGCGCCGCAGACTTCGTAGCCGGTCATGCCCGGCATCATCACGTCGAGCAGGATCAGCGCCGGCCGCTCGGCCGCCGCCAGCTCCAGCGCGCGGGTGCCGTCGCGGGCGAACAGCAGGCGGTAGTCCTGCTGCAGCACCTGGCGCAGCACCTGGAGGTTGGCCGGCTCGTCGTCCACGCACAGCACCACCGGCCGCTCGTCCCTGGTTTCAAAAGAAGTCGTCATGACGCCTTGCTCCCGGCGGCTTCGCCCATCTGCAGCAACATCCTGTCCAGCCCCTCTGCGGCGCGATCGAAGTCGAAATCGCCGATGTCGTGTTCCACCACCGCGTAGTCGCCTGCCCAGTCATGGCCGGCGACGAGGTCGCGGATCTGGCGCACCAGGCCATCGTCCAGCGCGCCACGCTTCAGTTCATCGCGCAGGCGTTTGAGCAGCGGCGCGAGTTCGGCCACATCCGGCGCCCTGCCGTCCGCCACTTCCGCGGCCGCCTCCTGCACCAGTTCCCCGGCCTCACGCCCGAGCTGGCGCAGCAGGCGCTCCAGCTCGGCAAGCCAGGTGGCGAAGGGCGCGTTTTCCTTCAAGCGCAGCGCGCGCTCCACATCGCCCAGCAAGCCGGCGACCGCGTCCGCGCCGAGGTTGGCGGCCACGCCGCGGGCGCGGTGGGCCAGCTGGCTGGCGGCTTCACCCTGCTGCAGATCCAGGTGCTGCTGCAATTGGGCGGAGAGCATGACGCTGTCGGCGATGAAGCGCTGCAGCGCGCCGCGGTAGGAGTCGATGTCGCCCCACAGGCGCAGGGCACGTTTCAGATCCAGCGTGCTCTCCTGCCGTACCGCCGGCACCAGGGTACGGCGCACGGTGGTGCCCAGGCCCATCAGGCGGGCAGCCTCGGCATAGAGCTGGTCCAGGTCTATCGGTTTGGCAGCGAAGCCGTCCATGCCTGCATTGGAGGCGGCACGGCGGTCCTCTTCCAGCACGCTGGCGGTGAGTGCGATCACCGGCGTACGCGGCCGGCCCAGGCGGCGCTCGTCGTCGCGGATGCGGCGGGTAGCCTCCAGGCCGTCGGTACCGGGCATGTGCAGGTCCATCAGCACCAGGTCGAAGTGCTGGGAGCGCGCCATCACCACCGCTTCAGTACCGTCGGAGGTGGTGACCACGTCATGGCCGGCGCGCTGCAGCAGGGTGGCGAGCAGTTCCAGATTCTGCTGCACGTCGTCCACCGCCAGGATGCGTGAGGGCGGCAGGGTCACTTCTTCCACCACCGTCGGCCGCAAGGCCGAGCCTTCCTCCAGCGGCAGGGTGAAGCTGAACACGCTGCCCTTGCCCTGGATGCTCTCGACTTCGATGTGGCCGCCCATCAGTTCCACCAGCTGCTTGCTGATGGAGGTGCCCAGGCCGGTGCCGCCGAAGCGGCGGCTCATGCTGGCGTCCGCCTGGGTGAAGGGGTCGAAGATGCGCGCCAGGCGTTCCGGCGCGATGCCGATGCCAGTGTCTTCCACCGCGAAGCGCACGCCGCCGGAGCAGGCCGTTGCACGCACGGTGACACGGCCGCGCTCGGTGAATTTCAGCGCGTTGCCGATGAGGTTGGTAAGCACCTGGCGGATGCGCAATGAATCGCCACGGTAATGGGTCGCAAGCGGGCTGCCGGAGGCGGAATCCAGCGACAGTTCCAGCTCCAGCCCCCTATTGCGTGCCTGCACGCCCAGGCTGGCGACCAGCTGGGCCAGCAGTTCGGGCAGGTCGAAGTCCAGCATCTCCAGCTCCACCGCGCCGCGTTCCAGCTTGGCGGTGTCGAGGATGTCGTTGAGCAGACGCAGCAGCGAGCGCGAAGAGTCGCGCACGATGTCGAGCTGGCGGCGCTGCTCCGGCCCCAGCTCGCCGGCGAGCAGCACTTCGGTGAAACCGATGATGGCATTCATCGGCGTGCGGATCTCGTGGCTCATGTTGGCGAGGAAGGCGGACTTGGACTCGGCCGCATGCTCCGCCGCCACCTTGGCGTGGCGCAGCGCTTCTTCCATCTCGCGGCGGGCGGTGATGTCCAGGATCACGCCGTCCAGCCAGGTGACCCCGCCTTCATCGGTGGTGCTTTCGGCGCTGCCGTGCTCCCACATCCAGCGCACGCTGCCGTCCTGGTGCACCAGCCGGTATTCGATGACGAAGTCGCGGCCGCGGCGCAGGGCCTCGTCCACTTCGTTCCTGACCTTCTCCTGGTCTTCCGGATGGATGAGGTCGTTGAAGCTGCGCTTGCGGGTGGCGCCGACGAAATCCGCCGCCGGGTAGCCGGTGAGCGTCTCCACCGCGTCGCTGATGAAGAGCATGCTCCAGGCGTGATCGAAGCGGCAGCGGTAGGAAATGCCCGGCATGTTGGTGATGAGCGAGCGGTACTGCTGCTCGCTCGCCCGCAGCGCCTGCTCCATCTGCTTGCGCTGGGTGATGTCGCTGATGAAGCCGACGAACAGATCCTGCCCCGGCAGCCGGGCATGGCCGATGGCCAGCCGCATCGGCAGCGTGCTGCCGTCCTTGCGCAGGCCGACCACCTCGCGGCCCTTGCCGATGATCTTGGCCTCGCCGGTGCGCAGGTAGGAGGCGAGGTAGCCGTCGTGGCCAGCGCGGAAGGGCTCCGGCATCAGCATGTTCACATTGCGGCCGATGACCTCCTCCGCCCGCCAGCCGAAGATGCGCTCGGCGGAAGCGTTGAACTCGTGGATGAGGCCGGCGGCGTCTATGGTCACCACCGCGTCCACCGCGGTTTCCATGATGGCGCGCAGGCGCAGCTCGCGGTCGCCCACCTCCACCAGCATCTCGCGGTGGCGCAGCAGCGCGTTGGCCGCCAGCACCTTCACCGTCAGCAGGATGGTGCCCATGGCGATGATGATGGCGAGGAAGTTGGTATTGCCGGCGACGCCGGCGCTGGCCTCCTCGGTGCCGATGAAGCGCGCCGCCACCATGCCCATGTAGTGCATGCCGGAGATGGCCATGCCCATGACGGTGGCGGAGATGATGACCACCCACTTGTCACCCACCCGGCGGCTCAGGCTGCGCAGGCGGAACTTGAGCCACAGCGCCAGCGTGGCGAGGGTGACGGCGACGATGAGGGAGAGCAGGAACAGCCAGGGGTCGTAACGCAGCACCGGCGCCATGTCCATGGCTTCCATGCCGCTGTAGTGCATGGCGCCGATGCCGGCGCCCACCAGCAGGCCGCCGCACAGCAGCTGGCCACGGCTGATCTCCGAACGCGCCAGCAGGCTGAGCGCCACCGCCGAGGCCAGCATGCTGGGCAAGGCGGACAGCAGGGTGACGGCGAAGTCGTAATGCACGGTGACGCAGAGATCCGCCGCCAGCATGCCGACGAAGTGCATCGCCCACACGCCGCCGCCCAGCGCGAAGCTGCCGGTGGCGAGCATGATGGCGCGCACGCTGCCCTTGGTCGAACGCCGCGCCAGGCCCACCGTCTGCAGCGCCATCCAGGAGGCGAAGGTAGCGATGGCGAGCGACAGCATTACCAGCCACGGCGAATACGTGGGGTCGATCAGCGACTCGGGGGCGAGCGGCTCAAGCGCGAAGAAGCTGCCGAGCAGGCTCATTCCACGGCTCCGGCAGGCCGGCCACCGCGACGGCGGGGCCGGAAAGGCATGGTGTTCATCGTTATCCGATAAGGTTGGCGCGGTGCATCCGCGGGGCCGTCATGGCCGTAGCCGGAGCCATCCGCCTTCATGGGGCGGAACAGCAGACGCATCGACCGGGTCGCCGGTGGACACATCGCCAGACACTGCAGGCGATCGCATCATCGCGGAAAGCCTGGGGCCGGACCGCGCCATAGATCACGGCGCTGGCGCGGAAGAATCGGCCATAAGTCATATATACAGTGACAAAATGCTTCCAGAAACAGAAATCGCCCCTTTCGGGGCGATTTCCTTGTTCTGAACGACGTCTGGGCTGGATGTCAGCGTTGCCCGCAGGGTTTTCGGTCGCGTCCGCAGTGGTCGAAATCGCCCAGCGGGCGGGCGAATGTGTATTCGAAGGGCTTGCCCACCAGCTCATGGGCACTGTCGCCCACCGAACCGCTGAGCAGGGTGAAAGGCAGCGAGATGACGAAGCCGGCGGTGCCGAGCACGCTGGCGACCAGTCCCACCGGGCGCACGATCACCAGGTCGGCCACCATGTCGCCGCCGCGGTCGCCGGTCACCGTGTTGTCCTGCTGCGCGAGGGCCGGCGCCACCGCGGCCGCGGAGAGTAGGGCCGCGGCGCAGGTGTGCAGCAGCACGCGGCGGGGAGAGAGCGCAAACATAAAGGCCTCCTGTTCGACGATGAGTGCGGCGGTGGCGAACCCCGGTGACGGAATCCGGCGAGGGAAGTCAGTGCCGCGCGAACACCGCCTGCTTGCCGTCGCGGTCGAAGCTCACCACCTCGTAGCGATCCGCCGGGTAGGGACCTTCCATGCCCGGCGAGCCCTGCGGCATGCCGGGGGCGGATATGCCGGTCACCGCCGGCTTCTCCGCCAGCAAGCGCTTCACATCCGCCGCCGGTACATGGCCTTCGACCACGTAGCCGCCAACCTTCGCAGTGTGGCACGAAGCCAGCTTCGCCGGCACACCGGCGGTCTGCTTGATTTCCGCCATCTGGCTGCTCGCCACCTCCTTCACTTCGAAGCCATTGGCGCGCATGTGCTCCGCCCATTTGGTGCAGCAGCCGCAGTTGGGGTCCTTGTACATGGTCACCGCGTCGGCGGCGACAGCGGAGAAGGCCGCGCCGGCACACAGCAGGGCGGCAAGGGCGCGGAGGGGGAAGGCGGTTTTCATGGCAGGGCCTCGTCTTGGCTGATCGTGGGATTGGGTGAGCGGGCGGCGGCGGAGTTCCCGACCGCAGGCAGCAGCAGGCGGAAGGTGCTGAGGCCGGTGGCGGATTCGACTTCCACCTCGCCGCCATGGGCCTGGACGATGGAGCGGGTGATCGCCAGCCCCAGGCCGGCACCCTCGCCGTGGCGCTCGCGCGCCGCGCCGCCGCGGTGGAAGCGCTCGAACAGGCGCGGCAGCAGTTCCGCCGGTATGGTGTCGCCGGCATTGCGCACCGCCAGCGCGACGCAGCCACCGGCCTCGGTGATGCCTATCTCCACCGTGCTGCCGCGTTCGGCGTGGCGCAGAGCGTTGGACAGCAGGTTGGACAGCGCGCGGCGCAGCATCAGGCGGTCGCCGGTGACACGGCCGGCGCCGGCCACCGCGATGGCCACGCCCTGCTCCTCCGCCAGCGCCTCGTAGAAATCCGCCAGCGCGCGCGCCTCGTCGGCCAGCTCCACCGTTTCCGCCGGCCGCGGCAGCAGGCCGTTCTCTGCCTGGGCGAGGAAGAGCATGTCGCCCACCATGCGGGCGATGCGCTCGAACTCCTCCAGGTTGGAGGCCAGCACATCGCGATAGTCGTCGGCGCCGCGGCTGCGGCTGAGCGCCACCTGGGTCTCGGTCATCAGGTTGGAGATGGGCGTGCGCAGCTCGTGGGCGAGGTCGGCGGAGAACTCCGACAGCCGGCGGAAGGCGGCCTCGATGCGGTCCAGCATGCCGTTGAAGGCTTCCACCAGCGCCAGCACCTCGGCCGGCGCGTCGCGCTCGGACAGACGCTCGCCCAGGCGCTCGGCCGACAGCCCGCGCGCGGTGGCGGTCACCCGGCCCAGCGGCGCCAGGCCCTTGCGCGCCGCCAGCCAGCCCAGCGCGCCGGCGCACAGCGCCGCCACCGAGATGCCGAACCACAGCCGCAGCCGCACCGCTTCGAGGAAATGCAGGTGATGGGAGATGTCCAGCCCGACCCGCGCCGTCACCGCCTGTGGCTGCGGCAGCGGCATGGTGAACACCGCCTCGCGGCCGATCAGGCGGTGGTCCTCGCTGCGCCAGCCGCTTTCCGCGCCGTGGCGATGCGGCTGGGCCAGGCTTTCGGCGCGGGCGGAATAGAACACCCGGCCGGCGGCATCCAGCAGCTCCACCGCCACCGTGTCATGGCCGACCAGGGCGTCGTCCAGCCGCCGCGGCAGCGCCTCCCGCGCCGCCTCTGAATCCACCTGGCCGAGCAGGTGGCCGATCATCGCCAGCTTGGCCGAGAGGTCGTGGTCGTCCAGCTCGTCGAAGTGGTCCTCCACCGCTTTGCCCAGGACCAACCCGACCACCAGCAGCAGGCTTGCGGCAAAGGCGGCGAACACCAGCGCCAGCCGCGCGGTAAGGGATAGCGGCCGGCGCGATGAAGCCGGCTGGAGCGTGCCGCTCATGCGCCCTCCGGCGCCTCGAACACATAGCCCATGCCGCGCAGGGTGCGGATCAGCTTAGGCTCGAAGCTGTCGTCTATCTTCACCCGCAGCCGGCGCACCGCCACCTCGACCACATTGGTATCGCTGTCGAAGTTCATGTCCCACACCTGGGAGGCGATCAGCGAGCGCGGCAGCACCTCGCCCTGGCGTCGCATGAACAGCTCCAGCAGAGCGAACTCCTTGGCGGTGAGCTCCACCCGACGACCGCCGCGCACCGCGCGCCGGCGCATCAGGTCCAGTTCCAGGTCGGCGGCGCGCAACACGTCGGTGGCCTGGGCCTTGCCCCGGCGCAGCAGGGTGCGCACCCGGGCGAGCAGCTCGGCGAAGGCGAAGGGCTTCACCAGATAGTCGTCGGCGCCCAGCTCCAGGCCCTTCACCCGGTCTTCGACCTGGTCGCGGGCGGTAAGGAAGAGCACCGGCAGATCGCGGCCGGCGGCGCGCACCGCGCGCAGGATGTCCCAACCGCTGGCGCCGGGCAGCATCACGTCCAGGATCAGCAGATCCCAGCTCTCGCTCAGCGCCGCATGGCGGCCGTCGATGCCGTCGCGCAACAGGTCCACGACGAAGCCGGCTTCGGACAGGCCCTGCTTCAGGTAGTCGCCGGTCTTGGGTTCGTCCTCGACGATCAGGATCTTCACGGTTTCATCTCGCTTGCCCGGCAAGGGCGGTTGGCGGCCATTCTGCCCCCGCCGCCGGTGGGGCCGACAAGATTACAAAGATGTAATCCCCGCGTCAGGATGAGGTTTGCCGGCGGCCGCCATCATCGCCCCATCTCCTTCGCCGCAAGGTCCGCCGCGCATGAAGTCCGCCCTCCTCCTGCCGCCCCTCGCCGCCCTCGCGCTGGCCCTGCCGGCAGCCGCCCAGCAGCACGACCACGGCCATGTCGCCACGCCTGCCTCGGCCACGACAGCGACGCAAACCGGCACCACGCTGGAAGGCTACCGTCCCTGGTCGCCCGACACCCCGCTGCAGGACTGGCGCGCCGCCAACGACGAAGCCGGCCGCCTCGGCGGCCACGCCGGCCAGCTAGTACCACCGGCCGATGGCACCGCCGACACGCACGGCTCGCACGATCACACCCACCAGCACGGCGCCCAGCAGCACAGCAGCGGCCACGCGCACCACCACGAGGCCCGCCCATGAAACCCTGCCTGCGCCGCGGCGCCCCGCGCACCCTCGCCCTGGCCGCCGCCGTCACCCTGCTCGCCAGCGGCTGCGCCTCCCTGAAGATGGACGACAACTTCGGCGAAGCCGCGCGCTACAGCCGCGAGCACGGCGGCGCCGAAGCCCGGTGGCTGCGCGACGACGCCAGCCGCCGCGACACCGCCGCCGCGGTGGAACACATGCTGGCCCAACCGCTGAGCGCGGACGACGCGGTGCGCATCGCCCTCGGCTACAGCCCGGCCTTCCAGGCCCTGCTGGCCGACAGCGCCGCCGCCTCGGCCGACGCCACCGCCGGCGCCCGCCTGCCCAACCCGGTGTTCGCCTTCGAGCGCCTGGTGCGGCGCGAAGGCGGCGAGGCGGAGCTGGACATCGGCCGCAGCCTGTCCGTTTCCCTGCTCGACCTGGTGCTGCTGCCGACACGGCTGAAGCAGGCCGAATCCACCCAGCGCCGCCTGCGCGCCCAGCTCTCCGCCACCCTCGTCATGCAGGCGGCGGATGCCCGCCAGGCCTGGGTGCGGGCGGTGGCGGCGGAGCAGGCGCTGCGCTACCGCGAACAGGTGGGCGAGGCCGCCGAGGCCGGCGCCGAACTGGCCCGCCGCATGCGCGCCACCGGCAGCTTCAGCCTGCTGCAGCAATCCCGCGAACAGGCCTTCCATGCCGAAGCGGTGGCGGAAACCACCCGCGCCCGCCAGCAGGCACTGGCCGCCCGCGAAGCCCTGGTGCGCCTGCTCGGCCTGCCGCCGGAACAGGCCGCCCGGCTGCGCCTGCCGGAGCGCCTGCCCGAGCTGCCGGCGCAGATCGCGAGCGAGCAGGAAAGCACCCAGGCCGGCCTGGACCAGCGCCTGGATCTACGCATCCTGCGCGCCAACCTCGACCGCATCGCCCGCGACGCCGGCCTCAGCCGCGTCACCAGCATCGTCGATGGCCTCACCCTGGGCGGCGCGGTGAACGACGAAACCGGCAAGCCCACCCAGCGCGGCTACGAAGTCGAGGTGCCGCTGCCACTGTTCGACTTCGGCGACGCCCGCCGCGCCGGCGCCGAGGCGCGCTACCTCGCCGCCCTCAACCGCAACGCCCAGGCCGCGGTGGAAGCCCACTCCCGGCTGCGCGAGAGCTACGCCGCCTACCGCAGCAACTGGCAGTTGGCGCGCCACTACCGCGACGAGGTGGTGCCGCTGCGCAAGCGGATGTCGGAAGAAATGGCCTACGCCTACAACGGCATGCTGATCGGCGTGTTCGAGCTGCTCGCCGACGCCCGCAGCCAGGTGGCCGCCGTCGCCCAGGCACTGGACGCCCAGCGCGACTTCTGGCTCGCCGATGCGGCGCTGCAGGCCGAGCGCCTGGGCGCGCCCACGCTGCTGCCACAAACCGAAACCACCGCGGCGGCGCCGGCCGAAGCCGCCGCCGGCCACTGATACAGGACGCCCGCATGAGCACCGCCAGACGCCACTTCCTCGCCCGCGCCGGCCTCATCGGCGCCGCCGCAGCCTCCGCCGCCGTCGGCCGCGGCGCCCTCGCCGCCCTGCCCGAACCCGCCAGCCAGCAGGCCCCCGCCACCGCGCCGCCGCTGCGTCCGCCCAACGGCCGGCCCTACGACCCGGTGGTCACCCTCAACGGCTGGAGCGCGCCCTGGCGCATGAACGGCGGGGTGAAGGAATTCCACCTCGTCGCCGAGCCGGTGGAGCGCGAAATCGCCCCCGGCATGGTCGCCCGCCTGTGGGGCTACAACGGCCAGTCGCCCGGCCCCACCATCGAGGTGGTGGAAGGCGACAAGGTGCGCATCTTCGTCACCAACCGCCTGCCGGAACACACTACCGTGCATTGGCACGGCCAGCGCCTGCCCAACGGCATGGACGGCGTAGGCGGCCTCACCCAGCCGCAGATCCCGCCAGGCAAGACCTACGTCTACGAATTCACCGCCCGCCGCCCAGGCACCTTCATGTACCACCCGCACGCCGACGAAATGGTGCAGATGGCGATGGGCATGATGGGCCTGTGGATCACCCACCCCAAGGGCGGCAACCCCGACATCGCCCGGGTGGACCGCGACTTCTGCTTTCTCATCAACGCCTACGACATCGAGCCGGGCAGCTATGTCCCGCGGGTGAACACGATGACCGAGTTCAACCTGTGGACCTGGAACAGCCGCGCCTTCCCCGGCATCGACACCCTCAACGTGCGGCACGGCGACCGGGTGCGCATCCGCATCGGCAACCTGACGATGACCAACCACCCCATCCACCTGCACGGCCACGAGTTCGAAGTCACCGGCACCGACGGCGGCGCGGTACCCAGGGCCGCACGCTGGCCGGAGGTGACCACCGATGTCGGCGTCGGCCAGATGCGGCAGATCGAGTTCATCGCCGACGAGGAGGGCGACTGGGCGCTGCACTGCCACAAGTCCCACCACGTCATGAACGCCATGGGCCACGAGGTGCCGACCATGATCGGCGTGGATCACCGCGGCCTGGTGGAAAAGATCCAGAAGCTGGTGCCGGACTACATGGTGATGGGCGAGCGCGGCATGGCCGACATGGCCGAGATGGAGATGCCGCTGCCGGAGAACACCCTGCCGATGATGGCCGGCCGCGGCCCCTTCGGCGCGCTGGAGATGGGCGGCATGTTCTCGGTGCTGAAGGTGCGCCGCGACCAGAAGCCGGGCGACTACAGCGACCCCGGCTGGTACCGCCATCCGGCCGGCACCGTCGCCCGCGAATGGACCGGCGAACCCGCCCCGGCGCCGCGCGCGCCGGCCCAATCCGGCTCATCCGCCGACGGCCGCAAGGTGGAAATGCAGGTACGCAAGCCGCAGGGCCACGGCAGCCACGAGGGCCACTGAGCCCATGAACACCCGGGCCCACGCAAACGCAGCGGGCCGACAGACAGGAGCCCACCATGAAACCGCCGCTCTCCCTCCGCACCCTGCTGCTGGCCCTGGCCACCGCGCTGGCATCCACCGGCGCCCTCGCCCACGGCGATGAAAGCCACGCCGGCCACGGCAGCACGCCCCCCGCCGCCCAGCAGGCCTGGGGCATCGCCGGCGACGCCACCGCGGCAAGCCGCGAGATCAGCGTCGGCCTGCACGACAGCATGCGCTTCTCGCCGGAGCGGCTGGTGGTACTCGAAGGCGAAACCGTGCGCCTGGCCCTGGCCAACGACGGCCATGTGATGCACGAACTGGTGCTGGGCACCGAGGCCAGTCTGCGGGAACACGCCGAAGCCATGCGGCAGAACCCGACCATGGCCCATGGCGACGCCCACGCGGTGCATGTGGCCCCCGGCGGCAGCGGCGAAATCATCTGGACCTTCAACCGCCCCGGCACCTATGCCTACGCCTGCCTGCTGCCCGGCCACTTCGAAGCCGGCATGGCCGGCACGGTGGAAGTGCTGCCGCGCTGAGCGCCGCCGCTGTCCCTCAAGCAACAACAAGCAAAACGCCCAGCCCCCAAGGAGAAACCATGCGCCGTCCACAATCCCCCTTCACCCGCTCCGCCCTCACCCTCGCCGCCGTACTCGCCCTGCTCGCCGGCCCGGCCGCTGCCCAGCACAGCGACCACGGCGACCATGGCGCAGCGCAAGCGGCCGCGGACGCCGGCGACGCCCTCAGCGAAGGCACCGTGCGCCGCATCGACAAGAACGCCGGCAAGATCACCATCGCCCACGGCCCGCTCGCCAATCTCGGCATGCCGGCGATGACCATGGTCTTCGCCGCCGCCGACCCCGCCCTGCTGGAGCGCGCCAACATCGGCAGCAAGGTGAAGTTCCGGGCCGACCGGGTGGACGGCGCTTTCATCGTCACCGAGATACAGCCAGCCGAGTAAATTCAGGTAAACGTGGAGCGGGCGGCCGCCAGCGTTGCCCCCGCGCACGCCGCGCCCCGCCTGGCGCCTGGGCTTTCGCCGGATATGGCAACTTGTATCAGGACGGATACAAGGTACAAAGCCGACAACACAGCCTGCCGAACCCGCCCGACAATCCGCTCCCGGAGCAGCAGCGCACCGCGCACAGGAGCCCGCTTGAACACCCCTCATCGCATACTCATCGTCGACGACGACCCGCAGATCCGCCGCCTGCTCGGCGACTACCTCAGCGGCTTCGGCTTCGACACCGCGGAAGCCGCCGACGGCGCCGCCATGCAGGCCAGCATCGCCGCCCGCACGCCGGACCTCATCATCCTCGACCTCATGCTGCCGGGCGAAGACGGCCTCGCCCTGTGCCGCAAGCTGCGCGCCAGCAGCGACGTCGCCATCGTGATGCTGACCGCCCGCGGCGAAATCACCGACCGCATCGTCGGCCTGGAGCTGGGCGCGGACGACTACGTGGTCAAGCCCTTCGATCCTCGCGAACTGGTCGCCCGCATCCACACCATCCTGCGCCGCGCCAACGGCAAATCGCCGCGCAACGCCGAGCAGGATCCCCAGAGCGGCGACATCAGCTTCGACGGCTGGCGCCTCAACCCGCTGACCCGGCTGCTGACCTCGCCCGACAAGCTGGCGGTGCCGCTGTCCAACGCCGAGTTCCGCCTGCTGTGGGCTTTCATCCAGCGCCCGCGCTGCGTGCTCAATCGCGACCAGTTGATGGACGCCGCCCGCGGCAAGGCCGCCGAGGCCTTCGACCGCAGCATCGACCTGCTGGTCTCCCGCCTGCGCCAGAAGCTGCGTGAAGATCCGCGCCTGCCGCGCCTGCTCAAGACCATACGCGGCGAAGGCTATCTGTTCGACGCCGAGGTGGTGCGTTGAGACGCCTGCTGCCGGACTCGGTGTTCGGCCGCCTGTTCGGCCTGGTCACCCTGGCGCTGCTCGTCAGCCACGTCATCACCACCCTGCTGCTGGTCTTCATCGTGCCGCCCGCCTTCCGCGGTGGCCCGCCACCGCGCTTCGAAGCCGGCGAAGGCCGCGCGGCCGAACTCCGCCAGGGCGAAGCACCACAGCCCGGCAACTGGCCCGCCGATCCCGAGGGCCGCACTCCCCGGGCCAGCGCGGAAACGCCGGAAGGCCCCGGCTGGCCGCCCGAAGGCGGCCCCCGCCCCTTCGATCCGGAAGACCCGCCGCTGCGCATGGCCGGCGCCCCGCTCGGCCTGTGGATAGGCCTCACCCTGCAGTTCTTCGCCGTCATCCTCGCCGCCGGCCTGGGTGCGCGCATGATCGCCCGGCCGATACAGCAACTGGCCAACGCCGCCGCCCGCCTCGGCGACAACCTCAACAGCCCGCCGGTAGCCGAACAGGGGCCGGAGGAAGCGCGGCAGGCCGCCCGCGTGTTCAACCACATGCAGAACCGCATCCGCGCCCAGCTGGAGGAACGCGAGCGCTTCCTCGCCGCCGTTTCCCACGACCTGCGCACGCCGCTCACCCGCATGAAGCTGCGCATCGAAGCACCGGTGGACGAGGAAAACCGCGGCCGCCTGCGCGAGGACATCGCCGAAATGGCCGCCATGCTGGACGCCACCCTGGGCTATCTGCGCGGCGAAGCGCACAGCGAACCCTGGCAACTGCTGGACGTGCAGGCGCTGGCCGACTCGGTGGCGGAAGACGCCCGCGAGCACGGCGCGGAAGTGGAAGTTCGCGGCAACGCGCAACCCATCCAGGGTCAGCCGACGGCCCTGCGGCGTTGCCTGGACAACCTGGTGGACAACGCGGTGCGCTACGGCCAGAGCGCGGTGATCGTGCTGGAAGACCAGCCCACCCAGCTGACGCTGGAGGTGCGCGACCGCGGCCCCGGCATTCCGGAGAACCGCATCGCCCAGGTCATGGAGCCCTTCGTGCGGCTGGAAGGCTCGCGCAACCGCAACTCCGGCGGCGTCGGCCTGGGGCTGTCCATCGCCCGCGACGCGGCACGGCGGAACGGCGGCGAGCTGGTGCTGCGCAACGCCCCCGAAGGCGGCCTCATCGCGCGTCTGACACTACCTCGTCAAACCTGAAAAAAACCTGTGTATCCAAGGCGATACCAAGCGGACAAACCTCGACACGGGCACGCGCATAAAGTGCGCGCGTATCGTCCGCCGCTGTCTCCGACGGGCGCCCGCCACCGTTCAGGAGCACCATCATGACCTCGATCAGCAGCAGCACTAGCTACGGCTACACCACCTGGGGCAGTTCGTCTTCGAGCAGCCGGGCCTCCAAGATGGCCGAGGAACTGTTCTCGGCACTGGATACCGACAGCCAGGGCTACATCGAACAGAGCGACCTCGAATCCGCCATCTCCAGCCTGGGCACCGACGGCGCCAGCGCCGAAGACCTGTTCAACGCCATGGACAGCGACGCCGACGGCAAGGTGACGCAGGACGAGATGAGCGCCACGCTGGAGAAGCTGAGCCAGCAGCTGGACAGCGAATTCAACCGCATGCGCATGGAACAGGGCGGCATGCCGCCCCCGCCGCCGCCGCAAGGCTCCGGTGAAGAAGACACCGGCTTCACCCAGGACGAACTGAGCGCGATGGCGAGCGAAGCCAGCGACAGCACCGCCAGCAGCCTCTTCAGCACGCTGGCGACCAACTTCGAAGCCGCAGACGCCAATGGCGACGGCCGCGTCACCGCCGCCGAAGCCGCCGCGTACCAGGAATCCACCGGCAGCAGCACCAGCCAGAGCGCCAGCGCGGCCTCCACCGGCGCCAACGACACCAGCACCAGCGGTGGCAGCAGCGACAGCCAGCTCTTCGCCCGCCTGATGCAGCTCGCCTCCTCCTACGGCACCGTCGGCGCCAACGCGGTCGACAGCCTGATCGGCTCCAGCATCACCGTCAGTGCCTGATGCGCGAACGGCTTGCCTTGCCCCGCCGGTGGCGGGGCGGGCAAGCAGCCAGCACGTCCTCCATCCGCCAGCGGAGCGTCCTCAGCCCGCCGCCGCTCCCAGCCAGCTGCGGTAGAAGTCGATGAAGGCCCGCACCCGCGCCGGCACGTGACGGCCGGGCGGCAGCACCGCATGGATGCCGCCGCGTTTCAGCTGCCAGCCTTCCAGCACCCGCTGCAACTTCCCGGTCGCCAGCTCCGGCATCACCGAGCGCTCGTCCAGCACCGAAATTCCGGCCCCCTCCACCAGCAGCGCCCGCAACGCCGCCGGTGAGTCCACCTTCAGCCGGGCGCTCACCTGCACCGTCGCCGGCTCCGTGCCCTCCCGCTCCAGCGTCCAGGTCAGCGGCGTCGGCAGCAGGGTCAGCGCGATCCACTCATGCTCAGCCAGATCCGCCGGCTGCATCGGCATGCCCTTGCGCCGCAGATAGGCCGGCGCGGCGACGATGTACTGGTCGAAGGCGCGCAGGTAGAGCGCACGCTGCGACGAATCCCGCAGCCAGCCGAGGCGGATGGAGAGGTCTATGCCCTCCTTCACCATGTCCACCACCTTGTCGCTGCTGCGGATCTCCACCTGCACGCCCGGATGCTGGGCGACGAAATGAGCCACCGCCGGCGCCAGCGACTGGGCGGCGTGATCCACCGAGGTGGAGATGCGCAGCAGCCCGGCCAGCTCCGCCTCGCCAGCGGAGATGCGGTCCACCGCCTCCCGCAACTGGTCGAGCAAAGGGCCGCATTCGTCGAACAGGGCCTGGCCGGCTGCGGTGAGCGCCACCTGCCGGGTGGTGCGGGTGAACAGCGCGGTGCCCAGCCGCGCCTCCAGCCGCCGCACCTGCAGGCTCAGCTGGCCCTTGGCCATGCCCAGGCGCAGCGCGGCGGCGGTGAAACCGCCTGCCTCGGCGACGGCGGCGAAGATCTGCAGGGCGTTCAGGTCCAGCGTGGCGGGCTTGTTCATGAGCAGGGCTCCGACCGGATTTGTTCTTCAATGAATAACAATCCATTATCCATTTGCCCGTTTATCGCCTCAATCCCGAAGCGCATGATCTCTCCACCGGCGCCGAGCGGCGTCCCAACCTCAGTGGAGAGAATCAAATGAAAGTCGCACTCATCGGCGCTTCCGGCTACATCGGCTCCGGCCTGCGCGAAGAACTGCTCGCCCGCGGCCACCAGGTCACCGCCCTGGTCGGCCATCCGGAAAAGCTGCCCGCCCAGCCCGGCCTCACCGCGGTGGCGGTAGACGTGCAGGACGCCAGCGCCCTCGCCGGCCTGCTCACCGGCCACGACGTCGTGCTCAGCGCCTTCAGCGGCCACGCCCAGGCGGATGTTTACGGCTACTACGTCGGCGGCATCCGCAACATCATCGCCGCCACCCGCAAGGCCGGCGTGCCGCGCCTGCTGGTGGTCGGCGGCGCCGGCAGCCTGGAGGTGGCGCCGGGCGTGCAACTGGTGGATACGCCGGAATTCCCGGCGCAGTGGAAGGGCACCGCGGAAGGTGCGCGCGAGGCGCTGAAGCTGCTGAAGGAAGAGAAGGCGCTGGACTGGACCATGCTATCGCCGGCCGCCGAGATCTTCCCCGGCGAGCGCACCGGCAGCTTCCGCCTGGGCGGCGACAGCCTGCTGACCGACACCGAAGGCAAGAGCCGCATCTCGGTGGCGGACTATGCAATCGCCTTCGTCGACGAGCTGGAGCGCCCCGCCCACGGCGGTCGCCGCTTCAGCGTCGCCTATTGAGCCGGCGGCAACGCCGGGCAGTCCTGCAAGCCGCGCGGCCGCATTGGCCACGCGGCTTTTGCTTGTTCAGAAGCCGGCGCCTTCCATCGCGCTGGCGTCGGCATGCACCTCGTTCACCAGCCACTCGCGGAACACCTTCACCGCGGGCAGTTCGGCGGAGGAGTGCTGCATCACCAGGTGATAGCCGGCGGAACTGGCCAGCGCTACGTCGAAGGGCGCCACCAGGCGGCCATCCGCCAGTTCGGCGGACACCATGGGCCTGGGCACCAGCGCCACGCCCAGGCCATCCATGGCGGCGGCAATCGCCAGCGCCGGGTCGGTGAAGTGCAGGCCGCCGCGGGTGCCGATCTCTTCCAGCCCGGCCGCCTTCAGCCATTCCGCCCAGGACGGGCGCTCGCGCAGGTCGAGAATGGTGTCGTCGTGAATGAGGTTGTGGAAGCGCAGGTCGGAGGCATCCTTCAGCGGCGTCTTCGCATGCAGCAGGCGTGAGCTGCACACCGGCGTGTAGCCGGGGCGGAACAGCAGTTCGGTGCGGAAACCAGGGTAGCGGCCGGCACCGAAACGTATCCACAGCTGCGGCCGCTCGCCGCGCAGATCCTCGCTGGGACCGTCGCGGCCGGCGGAGCCGTCGATGGCGCGCAGCGCGCTCGCCAGGTGGAGTTCGACCGCCGGGTGATCGGCATAGAAGCGGTGCAGCCGCGGCACCAGCCAGCGCGAAGCGAAGGACGGCGGCGCAATCACGTCCAGCCGGCCGCCCGGCGTGCCGGCCATCTCCCTCACCTTCTCCACCCCGGCAGCGAAGCAGTCCAGGCCGGCGGTGATCTTGGGCAGCATCGCCTCGCCCTCCGCCGTCAGCTCCAGCGCGCGCGTCAGGCGGCGGAACAGGGGCACGCCCAGCGCCTCTTCCAGGCCGCGGATCTGGTGGCTGATCGCGGTGGGCGTCACCGCAAGTTCCTCGGCCGCATGCTTGAAGCTCAGGTGCCGGGCGGCAGCCTCGAATGCACGCAAGGCGTTCAGTGGGGGCAGGCGGTAAGCCATGGCTGAATTTTTCTCTTCTGTCGCGTGATAAAACGTCGTTTGTTGCGACGCAACAATACTCCTACATTAGCACCGTACCCCCACGACGGGCCAGCCGATTCAAGGAGCATCAAAAATGCGCAAAGACGACGATTTCAACGCCAACGACCTCACCGCCCTCATCATGGAAGCCCGCGGCCTCCGCGCCGAAGCGACCGGCGACATGATCAGCGCTGGCTGGAATGCACTCAAGCGCGTGGTTCGCAACGCGCTGCACAAGGACACCGACACCGACACCGCGCTGGCTCAGCAAAAGCTGGCAGCTCGCTGAGCAGCAACCGTTCAAGGCGGCCCCGTCCGCCGGCTTCGCCCACAAGGCGTAGAAAAAAGGCCCGCGTATCCCGCGGGCCTTTTGCTTTTTGTTGCGCTTTTCCGCCGGCCGGCGAGCCGTGCCGGCGTGCGTCAGTTTTTCTCTTGCGTCACCGCCGTGAAACGGCCGGCCAGGCGATCGCTCTCGTCGTAGAGGTCCAGCATGCCGCCGGCGACGCGCCAGCTGCGGGCGGCCTCCAGCGCGGACATCATGCTCTTCTCCACTTCCATGCCCTGGGCGCAAGCCATGCGGGTGGTGAAACCGGACTCGATACGCAGCGAGCGCCCTTCGGTGATGTAGCGCGCCACCAGGCGGTTGCAGCCAGTGGCGCCGATGACGCGGCCGGTGGGGTCGAACACCACATGCGGCTCCTGCGTCAGCCCTTCCTGCACCGGCGTGTCACCCAGGCGGGTCAGCTTCCAGTGGGTGCCGGCCAGCGGCGCGTTCGCCAGCGGCGGCAGGCAGCTGACGCCGGGGCGGAAGCTGTCGAAGGCCTCGACCACCAGCGTGGGCACCACCGCGCCGCCGCTCGCCGGGCGCGGCTCGATGCGGCCTCGCAACTGGGTCATCAACGCCAGGTCTTCGCTGCCTTTGGCCTTGGCGTAGGCCTGCTCCAGCGCCGCGTAGCCTTCCACGGTGGCCACCGGCAGCGGCTGGCCGAGTCCGCATTCCTGGAAGGTGGCCGGGCCGTTGCCACGGTGGAACAGGCCGGTGAGCGTCATGCGCGGCACCAGCGGTGGCAGGGCGTCGTCGCGGCGCAGGTGGTAGTCCAGGTTGGAGACGATGGGCTGGGCCTCGCGGTCCAGCTGCACCAGGCTGCGGTCGTCCTCCACCGCGAAGTAGAGCGGTTGCTCATGGCCGCCGCGCAGCACCAGCGTGCGTTCGTCCGAGCCCATGATCCAGCGGCCGACGTGGTCGCGCGCGCCTTCTTCCCGGTCGCGGTAGCGCTCGCGCAGCACGTAGCTGCCATCGGCGGCGATATCGAGCTGCACTTCGATGCCCGGGCAATCGGCGCAAGGCAGCAGCGCGGCGTAATGGCCAGGCGTCGGGCCGGCGGCCAGCGCCTGGCCGGCGAGCAGCGCGAGGGTGGAGGCGATGGCCTGGGGCAGGAAGCGGCGGGCTCGGCTCATGCGAGTTCTCCTTGTCTGGCGTGGCGCGAGGGCCACGGCGGAAACGATGGCCGCCACCACGGGAGCCTTCCCGCGGCGGCGGCATGAAGCGGGCTCAAACGTCGTTGATGACCTGGAAGGTCAGCGTGGGCGCGGTGAAGTCGTCCGGCGTCGCGCCCAGGCCGATCTCGCCCTGGCCGTGCAGCACGCAGCTGTCGCGCTTGAGCATGACCGCGGTAGGCGAGGCCGGGAAGCGCACCCAGGTGCCGTTGCTGCTGAAGTCGGTCAGCACGCACTGGCCGCCGCTCCATTCGATGCGGGCGTGGCGGCGCGACACGCGGGGGTCGTTGACGATGAAGCCGGCGCCCTCGCCACGCCCCAGCACCAGCGGGCCATCGGGCGGAGCGAGTTCGAGGTGCTGGTCGAGGCGGTCCAGGTCCAGGCGCTGCATGGAACGCAGCTGGCTCTGGGCCTCCAGCAGTTCGATCGGGATGGTCAGCGTGCTTTCGGCGGTGCGCGCCCAGTCGATGCGCCAGACGCGGATGGGCGCCGCCTTGCCCTTGACCTTGATGCGGTCCAGGCTGTGGCAGGCGATGCGGCGGAATTCAGGCAGGCGGTTGAAGGCGGATTCGCCGATCAGGATCTCGTTGGCCTCGGCCCGGTCGGACAGGCGGGCGGCCACATTCACCGCGTCGCCGTAGCTGTCGCCATCGTGCTCGACGATGGAGCCGTACTCGATGCCAACCTTGAAGCCCAGCGGCGCGGAGCGGAGTTCGCCGAAATTGAGGTCGCGCAGCACGTCCTGCACCCGTGCACAGGCATCCACCGCCGCGACCGTATCGTCGAAGAGGACCAGCACGCCGTCACCGAGGTACTTGACCACGCGCCCGCCTGAACGCGCCAGGTGAGAACCCACGGCCTGCGTACAGCGGGTGACCACGTGGGTGGCAGCGACGTTGCCAGCCGACTCGAACAGACCGGTACTGCCGGTCAGGTCGGCGAACACGACGGTCCTACCCGATTGCTCCACGCATCTCCTCGCCCGCTAGATTGCTCGAATGGGCCGAAGGGCCCGGCGGCCGGCCTGGAACGGCCCAGCGCGCACTACTGGGGCCCGATGCTAACACCGTCCCCGGCGCGCGTCATCGCGCGGCGCAAGCGGGCGCCGCCGCTGGAGGCGGCGCGAACCGGCCACTGCTGCTCTCACCTACCCAGCATGGCGACTTCACGGCAGCGGAAACATGACTCGAAATGATCGTTGACCATGCCGCTGGCCTGCATGAAGGCGTAGCAGATGGTGCTACCGACGAACTTGAAGCCGCGCGCCTTCAGCGCCTTGCTCATGGCGTCGGAAACCGGCGTGGAAGCAGGCAGGCCAGCCATGCCGCCAACCTCGCGCTGCTGCGGCTTGCCGTCGACGAAACGCCACAGCCACTGCGCCGGATCCACACCCTCCTCCTGCATCTTCAGCCAGGCCCGGGCGTTCAGCGTCGCCGCCTCGACCTTGGCGCGGTTGCGGATGATGCCGGGGTCGGCCAGCAGCGCCTGGCGCTTGACGTCGTCCCAGCGCGCGATGCGCTCGATGTCGAAGCCGTCGTACACCTTGCGGTAGTGCTCGCGCTTGCGCAGCACGGTGATCCAGGAAAGTCCGGCCTGGGCGCCTTCCAGCAGCAGCAGCTCGAAGAGCTTGCCGGGATCGCGCTCCGGCACGCCCCATTCCTTGTCGTGGTAATCGATATAGAGCGGATCGCTGCCCGCCCAGCTGCAGCGTGTGATCGTCATCGGCAATGCCCTCCCGGAATCAGGGGCGCGGCAGGCGGCCGACGTCGGCCATCAGGCGGATGCCGGGCATCACGTCCGCCACCCGCTCCGGCCGCTCCAGCGCTTCGTCCACGTTCATGCGCGCGATCTGCACATGCTCCTGCGCCAGCGCCTGCACCCGCGCTCCCTGGCTGCGCTTGATGCCATCGACGATGCCGTGATGCTGGCGGTGGGCGTAGCGCATCCACTGGTGGCCTTCCTCGTTGTAGGCCGACTGCATCGGCAGCGTGGCGCTGGCGGCGGCGAAAGGCAGGCCGTTGAGCGTGTCCATGGTGCGGATCAGCGCCGAATTGCCGCAGCCCTGCACCAGCAGCTCGTGGAAGCGGTTGTTCATCTCCTGGTAGATGGCGTAGTCGTCCAGGTCCATGGTCGGCTTGTTCACCGCCTCGTCGCCCTGCTCAAGGCATTCCTCGAAGCTGCGCATCAGCTGGCGGGACGCACCGCGCTCGGCCAGCAGGCGGGCCGCCATGCCTTCCAGCATGCCGCGTACCTCGATGGCGTCGGCCACCTCCTGGGCGGTGAAGCGGCGCATCTGGTAGCCGCCGCCGGCCAGCGGCTCGATCAACCCCTCGTGCTCCAGCGTGGCCAGCGCGAGGCGCACCGGCGTGCGCGAGGATTCCAGCCGCTCGGACAGCGGAATCTCCGCCAGCCGCTCGCCGGGCGAGAACGCGCCTTTGAGGATGAGATCGCGCAACTGCACGAGAACGCGGGACTGCTGAGACTGCATCATGGGATTTCTTCCCCGGGGGTTCATCGGCACCGACCCCGCATCGCGGCGAGCTGAACGGTAATCGGCGCCCAAAAGCAGCTGCCGGATACAAGCCGGCAGACGGAAGGCAGTGGCAGGAAACAGCGGCCAGGCGCGGATTTTACCCGTCTGCCCGTTCCACACCCTTGTGGCTTGCCGCTTTTCGCCAGTCGCACCGCACCGGTGCCGGCCTGCCCCATCGCGGTGCTGCCAGCCGGAGCGACGCACGAGGCTGCATACAACGCGCCCCATCGCACCGTAACCCGCACAAGCCACTGACTTGAAAGGGGAACATCCACGATCGCATCTGCACTGCATGCAAGCATACAAGACTTGAAAACCATGGCTTGGTTTTTGCATGCAACAACATGCAAGCAAAGAGTGCGCACCGGACTCCCCCATTCTGCACCCAAGCCTGAAATTCCTTGGATTAGCGCGCACACAAGGCCATCCTCGACTGTGACGGAGCATAAGCCGGTCATGTGTACACCTGATAGCCGACCGCCGGGGAAAAGCAATTTTTGTTGACCTGGATCAAGTTATGTCTATCCTTGCATGCAATTGCATGCAACACATGACCAACGCTGGAGAACACCATGATCAGTGCCGAACAGAATGATTTGATCACCCGCGTCGGGCCTGAAGCGCCCGCCGGCAAGCTGCTGCGCCGCTACTGGCAGCCGGTGGCGCTCACCGATGAGCTGGCGGGCGAGCGCCCGGTGCGCGCGCTGCGCCTGATGGGCCAGGACTTCGTCCTGTTCCGCGACGAGAAGGGCGAGCTGGGCATGCTGGACCGGGACTGTCCGCATCGTGGCGCCGACCTGGCCTATGGCCGCCTGGAAGATGGCGGCCTGCGCTGCCCCTTCCACGGCTGGCTGTTCGACACCAAGGGCACCTGTCTGGAGACGCCGGCCGAGCCGGTGGGCAGCAAGCTGTGCACCCGCATCAAGCAGTCCGCCTACCCGGTGGTGGAGAAGAGCGGGATCATCTTTGCCTACCTGGGCGAGGGCGAGCCGCCGGCCTTCCCGGAGTTCGACTGTTTCGTCGCCCCGGACAGCCATGTGTTCGCCTTCAAGGGCTTGTTCGAGTGCAACTGGCTGCAGGCGCTGGAAGTCGGCATCGACCCCGCCCACGCCTCCTACCTGCACCGCTTCTTCGAGGACGAGAGCACCGACGAGAGCTACGGCAAGCAGTTCCGTGGCGCCTCCGCCGACTCCCAGATCCCGATCACCCAGGTGCTGCGCGAATACGACCGCCCCGAGATCAAGGTGGACGGCACCGACTACGGCCTGCGCCTGACCACGCTGCGCGAGCTGAACGAGAACACCACCCACGTGCGGGTGACCAACGTCGTCTTCCCGCAGGCCTTCGTGATTCCGATGAGCTCGGAGATGACCATCTCCCAGTGGCACGTGCCGGTCGATGACCACAACTGCTACTGGTACGCCATCTTCACCAGCTTCACCGGCCCGGTGAACAAGGAACAGATGCGCGAGCAGCGCCTGAAGCTGTACGAGCTGCCCGACTACACCTCGCGCCAGAACAAGCGCAACAACTACGGCTACAGCATCGCCGAGCAGAACACCCAGACCTACACCGGCATGGGCATGGACATCAACGTGCATGACCAGTGGGCGATCGAGTCGCAGGGCACGATCCAGGACCGCACCCGCGAGCACCTGGGCACCACCGACAAGGGCATCATCGCCTACCGCCGCATCCTGGTGGACGCCATCGAGCGCACCCAGGCCGGCGACAGCGTGCCCATGCTGATCGACCAGGCGCAGGCCGCCACCTTCAGCGGCCCGCCCTCCATCGACGGCGTCAACACCAGCGGCAGCGAGCCGGAAACCTACTGGCGCGAGGCCGACCTCAAGCGCCGCCGGGAATCCACCTGGGCCGCTGCGCGGCTGGCGAAGTAAGGAGCCGGCATGGCCAGCTTTGTCGATCGATTCGACGTGTGGACGGCGGAGCAGGCGGCCGCGGCGGATGAAGTCATCCGCCGCATCGACGCCGACGGGCTGGAGCTCGTGCGCTTTGCTTTCCCCGACCAGCACGGCGTGCTGCGCGGCAAGACCCTGGTTGCGGAGGAGGCCAAATCGGCCCTGCGCAGCGGGGTGAACATGACCACCACGCTGCTCGCCAAGGACACCTCGCACAAGACCGTCTTCCCGGTGTTCGCCACCGGCGGCGGCTTCGACTTCGAGGGCATGCAGGGCGGCGCCGACTTCACCATGGTGGCCGACCCGGCCACCTTCAAGGTGCTGCCCTGGGCCAACCGCACAGGCTGGCTGCTGTGCGACATGTTCATGAGCGACGGCCGGCCCTCGCCGCTGTCCACCCGCAACATCCTGCGCCGCGCGGTGCAGCGGCTGGACGCCCACGGGCTGGAGTTCGTCGCCGGGCTGGAAGTGGAATTCCACGTCTTCCGCCTCGACGACAAGCGCATGAACCTGGCCGACTCCGGCCAGCCTGGCACGCCGCCGGCGGTGTCGCTGCTGTCACACGGCCACCAGTACCTCACCGAACAGCGCTACGACGACGTGGACGCGGTGATGGAACTGCTGCGCGCCAACCTGCAGGGCCTGGGCCTGCCGCTGCGCTCGCTGGAGATCGAATTCGGCCCCAGCCAGTTCGAACTCACCTTCGGCCCCACCGTCGGCCTCGCACCGGCGGACGCCATGGTGCTGCTGCGCAGCGCGGTGAAGCAGGTGTGCCGCCGCCACGGCTACCACGCCACCTTCATGTGCCGGCCGAAGATCCCCAACGTGATGTCCAGCGGCTGGCACCTGCACCAGTCCCTGCGCCACAAGGGCAGCGGCACCAACGCCTTCATCCCGGAAGCCGCCGGCCAGGACCTGAGCGACGCCGGCCGCCACTACCTTGGCGGCCTGCTGAGCCACGCCTGCGCCTCGGCCGCGCTCGCCAGCCCCACCATCAACGGCTACCGCCGCTACCGTCCCTTCTCCCTGGCGCCCGACCGCGCGGTGTGGGGCCGGGACAACCGCGGCGCCATGCTGCGGGTGCTGGGCGGCGTCGGCGATGCCGGCACCCGGATCGAGAACCGGATCGGCGAACCCACCGCCAATCCCTATCTCTACCTCGCCTCCCAGCTCTTCTCCGGGCTGGACGGCCTGGAGCGCAGGCTGGACCCCGGCCCCTCGGCGGACGCACCCTACGAAACCCCGGCGGAGCAGCTGCCCCGCACCCTGGGCGACGCGCTGGAGTGCCTGCGCGCGGATGCCTACCTCTGCGAACAACTCGGCCAGCGCTTCGTGGACTACCTGTGCCACATCAAGCACGCCGAAATCGCCCGATTCAACCTCGAGGTCTCCGAATGGGAGCACCGCGAGTATTTCGAGATGTTCTGATGCCCACGATCAACTACATCCTCAAGGACGGCAGCACCCGCGCGGTGGATGCGCCCGCCGGCCTCAGCGTCATGGAAGCCGCCATCCGCGCCAACATCCGCGGCATCGACGCCGAATGCGGCGGCTGCTGCTCCTGTGCCACCTGCCATGTGTACGTGGACGAGGCCTTCCTCGACCGCCTGCCGCCGGCCGACGACATGGAGCAGGAGCTGCTGGAAGGCGTGGCCGCCGAGCGCCGCCCCACCAGCCGCCTGAGCTGCCAGCTGCCGATGAGCGCCGAGCTGGACGGCATTGTCATCACCGTGCCGGCCACCCAGGCCTGAACGGCAGCGCCAAGTGGAGACAGCCATGAACGCACGCGCCGCCCTGCTCATCGCCGGCGCCTCCTATGCCGGCCTGCAGCTGGCCGCCAGCGCCCGCAACCTCGGTTTCGAGGGCCGCATCGTCATGGTTGGCGACGAAGCCCTGCCGCCCTACCAGCGCCCGCCGCTGTCCAAGGGCCTGCTCACCGGCAAGAGCACGGTGGAATCGCTGCCGGTGAAAAGCGAAGCCTTCTATAGCGAAAGCGGCATCGAACTGCTGCTCGGCCGCCGCGTCGCCACGCTGGCGCCGGAGCGGCAGCAGGTAACGCTGGACGACGGCAGCAGCCTGGAATACGACTGGCTGGCGCTCACCACCGGCGCCCGCTGCCGGCCGCTGCCGGTGCCCGGCGCCGACCTGGCCGGCGTGCTGGAAGTGCGCACGGTGGATGACGCGCTGCGGCTGGATGCCGCGGCGGGCGGCGCCCGCCACGCCTGTATCATCGGCGGCGGCTTCATCGGACTCGAAGTCGCCGCCGCCCTCGCCGGCCGCGGGCTGCGCGTCACCGTGGTGGAAGCGCTGCCGCGCCTGCTCGCCCGCGCGGTCACGCCGCAGATGAGCGCCTTCGTCGAAGACCTGCACCGCCGCAACGGCGTCGGCTTCGCCTTCGGCCAGGCGGTGGCCGCCCTGCACGGCGACAACGGCAAGGTGTGCGCGGTGGAGCTGGCCAGCGGCGAGCGCATTGACTGCGACCTGGTGGTGGTCGGCATCGGCGTGATTCCCAACACCGGCCTGGCCGAAGCCGCCGGCATCGCCTGCGCCAACGGCATCCTCACCGACGGCCTGGGACAGACCTCCGCGCCCCGCGTGCTGGCCGCCGGCGACTGCGCCGCCTTCCCCAACCCCTACGCGCCCGATCCGGCGCTGCCGATACGGCTGGAATCCATCCAGGCCGCCAACGACCTCGCCCGCGCCGCCGCCAGTCTGCTGGTGGGCGCGCCGCAGCCCTACGCCGCGGTGCCCTGGTTCTGGAGCGACCAGTACGACGCCAAGCTGCAGATGGCCGGGCTGATGGCGGCGGACGACGAAGCGGTGGTCCGCGGCGATCCCGCCAGCGGCCGCTTCACCGTGTTCTGCCTGCGCAACGGACGCATAGCCGCGGTGCATACTGCCAGCCGCCCGGCCGAACACATGCTTGGGCGCAAGCTGGTTGCCGCCGGCGCCAGCGCCACCGCAGCGCAGCTGGCAGACGAATCCTTCGATCTCAAGTCCCTGCTCGCCTGAGGCGCGCCGGTACGAGGGAACAAGCGATCCTGCCGCCATGCAAGCGCGCAGGACGATGTACCGGCGGACGACCTCCGCCGGGCCGCCAACCCCCCGCCCCACAGAGATAGGGGCACCATGAAGTGGAGATTCCCATGATGAAGAAAGCAGGCCTGCTGGCCGCCCTCGCACTAGCGGGAGCGAGCCTGGCGAACGTCGCCGTTGCCGCCGACGACACCCTCCGCATCGGCGTCATCGCCACTTTCTCCGGCCCCTACGCCGACTACGGCCGTCAGTTCGACGCCGGCATCCAGCTCTACCTCAAGGATCATGACGGCAAGATTGCCGGCAAGAAGGTGGAGATCGTGAAGAAGGACACCGCCGGCCCCGGCCCGGACGCGGCCAAGCGCTTCGCCCAGGAACTGATCGTGCGCGACAAGGTGAACTTCCTCACCGGCCTGGACTTCAGCCCCAACGCCTACGCCGTCGCCCCCATCGTCACCCAGGCCAAGATCCCGACGGTGGTGATGAACGCCTCCTCCTCGGCGATCACCACCAGCTCGCCCTACATCGCCCGCGTGTCCTTCACCGTGCAGCAGGATTCCGCGCCGATGGCGCAGTGGATGCTGAAGAACGGCATCAAGGAAACCTATGTGGTGGTGGCCGACTACGCCTCCGGCACCGACGCCCACAACGCCTTCGAGAAGGCCTTCGCCGCCGGCGGTGGCAAGGTGGTCGGCAGCGTGCGCACGCCGATGAACAACCCGGACTTCTCCGCCTACGTGCAGCGCATCAAGGACGAGAAGCCGCAGTCGGTGTTCTTCTTCTTCCCCTCCGGCGTGATGCCCCCGGCCTTCCTCAAGGCCTGGAAGGAGCGCGGCCTGGACGAAGCCGGCATCAAGCTGTTCGCCACCGGTGAAGCCACCGACGACAGCTACCTGCAGGCCACCGGCGACGTGGCGCTGGGCCTCATCACCAGCCACCACTACTCCTACGCCCACCCGTCCGAGCTGAACAAGAAGTTCGTGAAGAACTTCTACGCCGCCTTCGGCAAGGAAATGCGCCCCAGCTACTTCGCCATCACCGCCTATGACGGCATGGCCGCCATCGCCGGCGCGCTGGAGAAGACCAAGGGCGACGTCAGCGGCGACAAGGTCATGGAAGCGCTCAAGGGCCTGAAGCTGGAAAGCCCGCGCGGCCCGATCGAGATCGACGCCGCCACCCGCGACATCGTGCAGACGGTCTACATCCGCAAGGTGGAGAAGGTCGACGGCGAGCTGGTGAACGTCGAGTTCGACAAGTTCGAGCGGGTCAAGGACCCGGCCAAGGAAGCCCAGTAACCAGCCATACGGAGGCACGCACCAGATGCTTGCGATACTGCTCACCGTCCTGTTCGACGGTCTGGCCTACGGGATGCTGCTGTTCCTGATCAGCATCGGCCTCTCCGTGACGATGGGGATGATGGGGTTCGTCAACCTCGCCCATGGCGCTTTCGCCATGTTCGGTGGGTATGTCGCGACCACCTTGATGCAGCGGGCCGGGGTGCCCTTCCTGGTCACCCTGCCCGTCGCCTTCGCCCTGGTGGCGCTCGCCAGCATCGTGGTCGAGCGCCTGCTGTACCAGCGCCTGTACCGGCGCGGCCCGCTGGACCAGGTGCTGTTCACCGTCGGCCTCACCTTCATGTCGGTGGCCGGCATCACCTGGTTCTACGGCCCCAGCCAGCAGCCGGTTGTGCTGCCCGCCTTCCTGCAGGGCCAGGTCAGCATCCTCGGCCTGGAAGTGGGCATCTTCCGCCTGTTCCTGGTCGCCGTCGGCCTGCTGGTTGCCGCCGCGGTGGTGCTGGGGGTGGAGCGCACCCGCTTCGGCGCCAAGATCCGCGCCGCGGTGGATAACCCGGTGATGGCCACCGGCCTGGGCATCAACGTGGGCGGCGTGTTCGCCCTCACCTTCGCCATCGGCAGCGGCCTGGCCGGCCTGGGCGGGGCACTGGGCATCCAGATCCTCGGCCTCACCCCGGCCTTCCCGTTGAAGTACCTGGTGCTCTTCCTCATCGTCGTCTCGGTCGGCGGCCTGGGCTCGGTCGGCGGCGCGCTGCTGGCGGCCTGCGTGGTCGGCGTCATCGACATGATGACCAAGTACTTCCTGCCCGAAATCGGCTCCTTCATCATTTACGCAGTCATGGTCGCCCTGCTGATGTGGCGTCCGCACGGCCTGCTGGGAAAGAAATCGTGACCCCATCCTGTCCCCCCTCCACCGCCGAGGCCGGCTGGCTGCGGCGGCGCGGCGGCGAGATCGCCCTGTGGCTCGCGGTGCCGCTCGCGGTCGCCCTGTTCCTCCCCGAGTACTACCTGCTCGCCACCCACGTCGCCGCGCTCGGCCTGTTCGCGCTGTCGCTCGACCTGCTGGTGGGCTACGCCGGCCTGCTGTCGCTGGGCCACGCCATGTTCTTCGGCATCGGCGCCTACACCGCCGGCCTGCTGTCGGTGCATGGCTGGGGCGAGCCCATCTCCGGCCTGCTGATCGCCGCGCTGGTGGCCGGCCTGGTCGGCTTCATCACCAGCTTCGCGGTGGTGCGGGTGCAGCACCTGGCGCAGCTGATGGTGACGCTGGGCTTCGGCCTGCTGGTGTTCGAGGCCGCCAACCGCGCGCGCTGGCTCACCGGCGGCGACGACGGCCTGCAGGGCATGGACGTATGGCCGGTGCTGGGCATGTTCGAGTTCGACCTGTTCGGCCAGACCGCCTTCTTCTACACGGTGGCGGTGCTGGCGCTGTGCTTCATCATCGCCACCCGGGTCATAGACTCGCCTTTCGGCCTCACGCTGGAAGGCCTGCGCGAGAACCCGAAGCGGATGGCGGCCATCGGCACGCCCACCGCCGCCCGTCTGCGCCAGGCCTATGTGTTCGCCGCCATCTTCGCCGGCATCGCCGGCGCGCTGATGGCGCAGACCAGCCAGTTCGTGGCGCTGGAAACGCTGTCCTTCGGCCTCTCCGCCGAGGTGCTGATCATGCTGCTGCTGGGCGGCGCCGGCCGCCGCTACGGCGGCCTGGTGGGCGCGGCGGTGTTCGTGATCGCCCGCGACCTGCTGTCCGACCTCAACCCGCAGTACTGGCAGTTCGGCGTCGGCGGCGTGATGGTGCTGGTGGTGCTGTTCGCCCCCGGCGGCGTGCTCGGCATCCTGCGCTCGCTGCGCCAGCGCCTGATGCCGGTGGCCAGGGCCAGCACCGCCAAGGCGGCCCCGGTCACCGCGACCCCGGCCACGAACAAGGGAGGTGCGGCATGAGCATCGCCCTCACCACCGCCGGCCTGAGCAAGAACTACGGCGCGCTGCAGGTCACCCGCGCGGTGGACTTCAGCCTGCCGGTGGGTGCCCGCCATGCGCTGATCGGCCCCAACGGCGCCGGCAAGACCACCTTCATCAACCTGCTCACCGGCACCGTGCCCGCCACCAGCGGCAGCATCACCCTGCTGGGCGAGGACATCACCGGCCAGCGGCCGGACCAGCGCGTCAAGCGCGGGCTGGCGCGCACCTTCCAGGTCACCTCGCTGTTCCCGGAGCTGACGCCGATGCAGTCGGTGACGCTGGCGGTATGCGAGCGCCTGGGCCTGACCGCGCGCTGGTACAAGCGCACCGGCGAGCACCGCGCGGCGCTGGACGAAGCGGCGGAAATCCTGGCGCAGCTGCACCTGGGCCACATCGGCCACCTGCTCACCCGCACCCTGCCCTACGGCCAGCAGCGCATCGTCGAAGTGGCGGTGGCGCTGGCGCTGCGGCCGCGGGTGCTGCTGCTGGACGAGCCGGCCGCCGGCATTCCCTCCGGCGAAAGCGCCGAGCTGTTCGAGGTGATCGCCGAGCTGCCGGAAGACATCTCGCTGCTCTTCATCGAGCACGACATGCACCTGGTGTCGCGCTTCGCCAGCCGCGTCACCGTGCTGGTGGCCGGCGGCATCCTGGCCGAAGGCACGCCGGCCGAGATCATGGCCAATCCCGAGGTACGCACGGTGTATCTCGGCAATTCGGAGGGCCACGCCTGATGAGCACCGCTGTTTCCCCCGCGCCGGCCGCGAACCCGACCGGCGACACGCCGCTGCTGCGCCTGGAAGGCGTGAGCGCCGGCTACGACCGCGCCGTCATCCTGGAAGACATCAACCTCACCCTGGCCGAAGGCGAAACCCTGGCCCTGCTGGGCCGCAACGGCGTCGGCAAGAGCACGCTGATCGCCACCCTGATGGGCGCCACCGTGCTGCGCGGCGGCCGCATGCAGTGGCGCGGCGGCGATCTGGTGGCCGTGCCGGCGCACCGCCGCTCCGCCGCCGGCCTCGGCTGGGTGCCGCAGGAACGCTGGATCTTCCCCTCGCTGACGGTGCGCGAGAACCTCGCCGTCACCGCCCGGCCGGGCAAGTGGACGCTGGAGAAGGTGTACGACCTGTTCCCGCGCCTGCAGGAACGCGAGGACAACATGGGCACCCAGCTCTCCGGCGGCGAACAGCAGATGCTGGCCATCGCCCGCGCGCTGCTGCTCAACCCCCGCCTGCTGCTGCTGGACGAGCCGCTGGAAGGCCTCGCCCCGGTGGTCGTGGAGGAGCTGGTGCGCGCCATCGGCCAGATGACGCTGGACCGCGAGCTGTCCTTCATCCTGGTGGAGCAGCACGCCCGCCAGGCACTGGAGCTGACCAGCAAGGCGGTGGTGATGGACCGCGGCCGCATCATCTACGACGGCGCCAGCGACACCCTGTTGCACAATCCGGACCATCTGAATCAACTGATGGGGTTCGCCTGATGTCGCAGCAGTCCGTACGCCGGGGCGGCCGGCCATGAAGCCGGTCGCCATCTTCCAGCACACCGAGGTGGGCGCCCCCGGCGCGGTGCCGGCGGTGCTGGAGCAGCTCGGCATTCCCTCGGTGGTGGTGCCGCTGGTGGCCGGCGCGCCGGTGCCGGAATCGCCGGCCGACTACTCCGGCCTGATCTTCATGGGCGGCTACATGGGCGTGAACGACGGCCTGCCGTGGATGGAGCAGGAATTCCAGCTCATCCGCGAGGCCGACCGCCAGGGCATCCCGGTGGCCGGCCACTGCCTCGGCAGCCAGATCCTCGCCCATGCGCTGGGCGCCCAGGTGCGGCGCAACCCGCGCAGGGAAATCGGCTGGCAGCGCATCCAGGTCGCCGCCGTGCCTTACGCGGCGGAATGGTTCGGCGGTGACGCCGGCGCCGAGATTCCGGTGTTCCAGTGGCACGGCGACACCTTCGAGCTGCCGCCGGGCGCGGTGCTGCTGGCGAGCAGCGCCGACTGCGCCAACCAGGTCTTCGTCGCCCGCGATCGCCACCTCGGCATGCAGTTCCATCTGGAGATGACGCCGGCGCTGATCGCGCTGTCGGTGGAGCGCAACGGCCACGAGATCGACCGCGAACTCGCCGCCGGCAATCCGGCGGTCAGCAGCCGCGCCGAAACCCTGCGCGACGCCGACAACCGCAGCGCCGCCATGCATGCGCTGATGAAGCGCCTGTACCAGCGCTGGAGCCGCAAGCTGGCGGTGTGAGCGCAGGGCGCCGCAGGCAGGCGCCCCTCGCCCTGTATCAAGGCAGCGATGCACCGCGGCGCTGCTTGGGGCTATCCTGCTGTCACACCAGCGGCCGAACACAAGGCCGACGACAACAGGAGACACCGTCATGAGCACGACCCGCCAGCCTTCCTCCGCCCTGCCTTTCCTGCTCGTTCATGGCGCCTGGCACGGCGCCTGGACCTATGAGCGCATCATCCCGCTGCTGGCCGCGCGCGGCCACGCCGCCATCGCCTGCGACCTGCCGGCCCACGGCCTCAACGCCCGCTTCCCCGCCACCTACCTGGAGCAGCCGCAGCGGCCGGCCAAGCTCGCCACCGAAACCTCGCCGGTGGCCGGCGTCACCCTCAACGACTATGTGGACGCCACCCTCGCCACGCTGCAGCGCCTGCGCGGCCTGGGACACGACAAGGTGGTGCTGGTCGCCCACAGCATGGGCGGCATCGTCGCCAGCGCGGTGGCGGAGCGGGCGCCCGAGGCCATCGCCCATCTCGTCTATCTCACCGCCTTCATGCCGGAATCCGGCGTGCCGGCGGTGAGCTACATCGACTCGCCGGAGAACGAGGGCCAGCGGGTGGGCGGCCTGTTCGTCGCCGACCCCAGCGCCACCGGCGCGCTGCGCATCAACCACCGCAGCACCGACGAGGCCTACCGCGCCGCCAACAAAGCCGCCTTCTACGGCGATGTGGACGGCATCGCCTACGCCGCCGTCGCCAACCTGCTGACGCCGGACGTGCCGGTCGCGCCCTTCGCCACCCCGGTCGCCACCACCGCCGCGCGCTGGGGCGCGGTGCCGCGGCACTACATCCAGTGCCTGCAGGACCAGGCGATACGCCCGGCGCTGCAGCAGCGCTTCATCGCCACCGCCGACGCCTTCGTGCCGGCCAACCCCACCCGGGTGCATACGCTGGACGCCAGCCACTCGCCCTTCATGTCGCAGCCGCAGGCGCTGGCGACGCTGCTGGCGGACATCGCGGAAAGCTGAGTTCCCACCGCCTGCCCAGGCCGGCTCAGGCCGGGCAGCGGCGGCTGCGCCGGCCGTGGAACACCAGCGCGCTGCTCACCAGCATCAGCATCAACACCAGCTCGGTGCCCAGCGCCGCCAGCACCGCCTGGCGATAGTCGCCACCACCGTGCAGCGCCTGGGCGAACACCGCGCCTATCAGCGCCGCGCCCAGGCCGAAGGAAGCCTGCTGCACGGTGGACAGCATGGCCGCGCCGGCGCCGGCCTGCTGCTGGGGCACGTCCGACAGGCCGATGCGGAAGAAGCTGCCGACGATGAAGGCCTGGCCGAAGCCGATCAGGCAGGTGGCCGGCATCAGGTTCAGCACGCCCGGCTGCGGCCACACCAGTTCGAAAGTCAGCATCAGCGCCAGCAGGCCGCTCATCTGGATCAGGCAGCCGACGATCAGCGTGCGCACCTGCCCCAGCCGCGCCGACACCCGCGCGGTCAGCAGCGAAGAAACGAAGTAGGACGCGCCCAGCGCGATGAAGGCATTGCCGGACTCGAAGGGCGACAGGCCGGCGCCGCTCTGCAGCGTCAGCGCCACCGCGAACATGAAGCCGCTCCAGCCGGAGAAGAACAGGATGGCCACCAGCAGGCCGAAGCCGACACTGGGCAGGCGCAGCAGCTCCGGCGGCAGCAGCGGATGGCCGCCGCGGCGCGCTTGGTCCTGCTCCACCCGCCACAGCGCGGCCAGCAGCGGCAGCACCACCGCCAGCAAGGCCAGGCAGGGCCAGGACCAGCGCAGGCCCGGCCCCAGCGTCAGCGCCAGCAGCAGGCAGATGATCAAGGTCGCCAGCAGCAGCGTGCCCGGCCAGTCGACACCGGCGCAGCCCTCGCGCCGCGTCTCCGGCACCCAGCGCCGGCTGCAGGCGAGCACGCCCAGGCACAGCGGCAGGTTGATCAGGAACACGCTGCGCCAGCCCAGGCCGGCGACGTCGGCCGAGATCAGGAAGCCGCCCAGCACCTGGCCGACGATGAAGGAGAGCCCGCCGATGGCGCCGTAGTAGCCCAGCGCCCGCGAGTGCGCATGGCCCTGCAACGTCACATGGATGGTGGCGAGAATCTGCGGCACGATCAGCGCCGCCGCCACGCCCTGCAGCGCCCGCGCCGCCAGCAGTTGCCACACCGCCTGCGCCAGCCCGCACAGCAGCGAGGACACGAAGAACAGCACCACGCCCCACTCGAACACCCGCCGCCGGCCCAGCTTGTCGCCCAGCCGGCCGCCCATCGCCAGGCACACGGCGAAGGCCACGCCATAGGCGGCGATGATGAGTTCCAGCCCGGTGGCGTCGGCGTTCAGCGAGCGGGCAATGGCGTCCAGCGCCACGTTGACGATGGTGAAGTCGATCTGCGGCAGCAGCTGGCCGGCCAGCAGCACGGTCAAGCCGGCCATGCTCAGGCCGGGTGTCGCGGCACCTTGTGCAGCCTGGGAAGTGGGGGCGATTCGGGACATGGCAGCAAACTCGGAATGCCGTTTCCGGCAAGATGGGCCGAAGTATGCGCGGCGCGGTAAACTGGTACCAGACTCTGTCTATCCTAGGACTGGCACCACCAGTCAGCGCAGCGACGGAGCCGGTGCAGAACGCGACCCCAACCCTGCGCAACCCTTTCTCGCCAGCGAGCTGCGCAAACTCATCCCCGCCCACGCTCTTCCATACGGACCGCCGCCATGAGCCTCGTCGCCTCCCAGCCCGCCGCTGCCTCCAGCGCTACCGCTCCATCGGCCGCCCCGTCGGCCTCCGCGGAAATCACCCCGCGCAACCGCGAGCTGGGCGCCTTCCTGCGTGCCCGCCGCGAGAACCTGGAGCCGGCGCGCGTCGGCCTGCCGCGCATCGGCCGCCGCCGCACACCCGGCCTGCGGCGGGAAGAAGTGGCCCAGCTCGCCAACGTCAGCGCCTCCTGGTACACCTGGCTCGAACAGGGCCGCCCGGTGCATCCCTCCATGCAGGTGCTGTACGCCATCGCCGAAGCCCTGCAATGCAGCGAGGCCGAAACCCGTCACCTGCTGTCGCTGGCCGGCTTCCCCCAGGCCGGCCTGCCCAAGAGCCGCGAATGCACCCGTCTCTCCGCCGCCGCCCGGGCCATCCTCGACCGCCTGGAGCCCTTCCCGGCGGTGATCCAGAACCCGCGCTACGACATCCTCGGCTTCAACGCCGCCTACTGCGAGCTGGTCGGCGTGGACCTCGCCAGCGTGCCGGCGGACGAGCGCAACTGTATCTACCTGGCCTTCACCAACCCTGCCTGGCGCGCCCATCTCGCCGACTGGGAGCAGGTGATGCCGCAGCTGGTCGCCTCCTTCCGCGCCGCCATGGCCGACCACCTGGACGACCCCGCCTGGAACGCCGATCTGCAGCGCTACCTCGCCATCTCCGAGGAATTCCGCGAAACCTGGCAGCGCTACGAAGTCCGCGCCGTGGAAAACCACCGCAAGCGCTTCCGCCGCGCCGACGGCAGCTTCGTCGAGCTGCAGCAGATGAACTGGTGGTCCGCCCCGCGCAACGGCGAGCGCCTGCTGGTGTATGTGCCGGTGGAGACGGATGGCGCGGACGGGCTGGCCTGCGGGGACTATGGCACGGCCTGAGCGGCTGCGCCCCTGCTGCGGCCCGGCCGCCACATGCCGCATAATCGCCCGAGCACCACGCCTGCGAGGCCGACCATGGGATACGCACAGCAACGCTCGCCGCTGACCGCGGCCGAATACCTGGCCTGGGAAGAGACCCAGGAGCAGCGCCACGAATACCTGCACGGCGAGGTCTTCGCCATGGCCGGCGCGGAGGATCGCCATGTCACCGTGTCGCTCAACATCGCCATGGCGCTGCGCCAGCACCTGCGCGGCAGCGCCTGCCAGACCTACATCAGCGACATGCGGCTGCACGTCGAAGCCGCCAATGCCTATTTCTATCCCGACGTGATGGTCACCTGCGACGCCGCCGACCACGCCAGCCGGCTGTCCAAGGCCCATCCGCTGCTGGTCGTCGAGGTGCTCTCGCCCGCCACCGGCAACTACGACCGCGGCGACAAGTTCGCCCACTACCGCCGCCTGGCCAGACTGCGCGAATACGTGCTGGTGGACATCGACCGCCGCGCCACCGACGTCTACCGCAAGGGCGCCGACGGCCTGTGGGTGCTGCACCCCTACGCTGGCGAGGAAGCGGTGGAGTTCGCCAGCGTGGAGCTGCGCCTGGCTGCGGGCGAGCTGTTCGCCGATGTCGGCGAGGTGGTGGAAGCGGCCGCCGACTCTCGTCCTGTCCAGGGAAACTGATTACGCGCGGAGAGGCGCGCCTTGCGCCCTCTCCCCGCCCTCTTTCACGCCCCCCGCTTCCGCTTCCCCCCGCCCCGCACGCCCAGCGAGGCCGCATGCCCCGGATGCCGGAACAGCGTATCGATCAGCGCCTGGGCAAAGGCCGGCAGCGAGTCGCCGCGGCGGGTGAGGATGTAGCGTTCGCGCACCGCCCAGGGCTCGTCCAGTTCCTTCAGCACGATCTTCATCGTGCGGCTGTGGCGCAGGCCGGCGGATTCCGGCACCACGCCTATGCCTACGCCGGCCTCCACCATGCGGCACACCGATTCGAAGTTGCTCACCTGCACCCGGGTGTTGAGGCGGCCGCCGGCGCCCTGCAGCAGGCCGTCGAGGAAGCGCTGCAGGGTGCTGCCCTGGTGCAGGCCGATGAAGTCGTGGGCGAAGGTCTCGGCGAAGTGCACCGCGCCGGCGCGGTCCAGCGCGTGGCCGGGCGGCACCGCCAGGGCCAGGCGGTCGGTGCTGAAGTGGTATTTCTCCAGCCCATCCACATCCACCGGGCCGGCGACGATGCCGAGGTCGGTGGTGCCGTCCAGCACGCCGCGGATGATCTCGCCGGTCTGGCGCTCCTGCAGGTCCACGTCCACCTGCGGATGCTCCGCCAGGAAGGTGGCCAGCACCTCGGGCATGAACTCGGTGACGGCGGTGGTGTTGGCGAAGATGCGGATGTGGCCCTTCACCCCCTGGCCGAAGCGCTGCAGGTCGCTCTTCAGGTGTTCGATCTGCGACATCATGGTGCGCGCATGCTGCAGCAGGCTCTGCCCCGCCGGCGTCGGCGCCACCCCGCGCGGCGCGCGGTAGAGCAGGCGCACGCCGGCCTGGCGCTCCAGCTCCTTCATGCGCGCGCTGGCAGCCGGCAGCGACAGATGGCTGCGCTCGGCGCCCTTGGTCAGGCTCTTGCTCTCGGCCACGTGGACGAAGAGGCGCAGGTCGGTGAGGTCGAAGTGCATGGCGCGGCGGGCGGGCAAAGGACGATCGGCCGATTATGCGCCGCCGCCGCATCCGGCCGCCGGGCCACCGCCACCCGCCGCGCCAACCATAACAATTTCTTTCCAATGCATTCCGCCGGGCGTGGAAGCCGGCAGGGGCGATGGGATAGCATCGGGCGTTCCCCCCGGAGTCCCCGCCCATGCAGAATAAAACCATGCGCCCGGTATATTGGCTGTTCGGCCTGCCCTTCGACGCGGTGACGCGCGACGACGCGCTGCGCAGCATTGCCCAGGCCATACGGGAGCAGCAGCGCCTGTTCCTGTCCACGCCCAACCTCAACTTCCTCATCGCCAGCCAGCGCAAGCGCGCCTTCCAGGATTCGGTGCTGCACAGCGACCTCTCGGTTGCCGATGGCATGCCCATCGTCTGGCTCTCCCGCCTGCTGGGCGCGCCGGTGCCGCAGCGGGTGGCCGGCTCGGATCTGTTCGAGGCGCTGATGGCCGGCGCCGCCGGGCCGGTGAAGGTGTATTTCTTCGGCGGCGAACCCGGCGTCGGCGAGCGCGCCGCCGCGCGCCTCGCCACGCTCGGCGGGCCGGTGCAATGCGTGGGCCAGCACTGCCCCGGCTTCGGCACGGTGGAAGAGATGAGCAGCCCGGAGCGCATCGCCGAAATCAACGCCAGCGGCGCCGACTTCGTCGTCGTCGCCCTGGGCGCAGCCAAGGGCCAGGCCTGGATAGAACACAACCGCGCCCAGCTGGAAGCGCCGGTGATCAGCCACCTGGGCGCGGTCATCAACTTCGTCGCCGGCTCGGTGAGCCGCGCGCCGGTGTGGATGCAGCGCACCGGCCTGGAATGGCTGTGGCGCATCAAGGAAGAGCCCAAGCTGCTGCGCCGCTATGCCGACGACGGCTACGCCCTGCTGCGCCTGCTCGCCGGCCACGCCCTGCCCGCCGCGCTGGCGGCGAGGAAGCGCGGCAGCGGCGCGGTGGTGCCCTCCACGCTGGAGGCGGGCAGCGGCGGCCATCTCAGCATCACCCTGCGCGGCGTGCTCACCTCCGCCCAGCGCGGCGCGCTGATGAGCCGGCTGGCCGAGGCGCTGCCCACCTGCACCGCGGTGGATGTCGTCATCACCTCCGGCACCCGGGTAGATGCTTCCCTGCTCGGCGCCCTCTTCGTCATGCGCAGCGAGGCAGAGCGCCACGGCGTCAGCCTGCGGGTGGAGGCGGACGAGGCCGCCCGCCGCGCCTTCCAGCTGCACCTGGCCACCGTGCTGCTGGAGCAGCCGGCGCTGCCGGACGGACCAACGCTGGTACCCGCCGCACTCTGAGCACGACCCGGACCGAGGGCGGAAGGCGGCTGACCGACCGCCTTCCGCCCTCGTCTTTTCCACCGCCGGCACCGCTGCGAGCCTTCCGCTGCGGCGAACCCTCCGCCCTCTCCACCCGCCGGCACAGCTGCCGCGCATGCACCCGGCGGCGCCTTCATCCGCATCGCCCATCGCCTTGAACGGCGCGCCTTTCCGCCGCACTCCGCGCGCCAGTTCCGCCCCGCGCCCGGCGCCCTGAAGCCACCGATTGCTGCACTGCGATTCGGCAATGCCGAAGGCGGGCTACCGCAATGGCGAATTGTTCGCCGGCCCTGCCGTCGCCACCATGGGCTCACCACCACCGGCCCCAGAAGCCGCGAGGAGAGAACATGCAGGAGACGACACCGGCCGCTCTGGCCGACTGGGTGGGACGCGAGGAAAGCCGCGCCGACCGCCTGGACCACCGCCCCACCGCCGCCCTGGCCGCCACGCTGGACCTGGCGCCCGAAGCGGTGCTCGCCGAGGGCGTGCTGCCGCCGCTGTGGCACTGGGTCCACTTCACCCCGCTCACCCGCAGTGCAGAACTGGGTAGCGACGGCCACCCGGCGCGCGGCGGCTTCCTGCCGCCGGTGGAACTGCCCAACCGCATGTGGGCCGGCGGCCGGCTCCGCTTCCTGCGGCCGCTGGCGCTGGGCGCCGAGGTGGAGCGCCGCTCCCGCATCCTGCGCTGCGAACGCAAGCAGGGCCGCAGCGGCGAGCTGGTGTTCGTCACCGTCGCCCACAGCATCGCCGAGTCCCACTCCACCGGCGACGGCCCGGCCATAGAGGAAGAGCAGGACATCGTCTATCGCCAGCCCGCCCCGCGTAGCCAAAGCGGCCAGCGCCCGGCCGGCGAGAGCGCCCCGGACGGCGCCGACTACCGCATCCGCCGGGTGCCGGACCCGGTGCTGCTGTTCCGCTACTCGGCGCTCACCTTCAACAGCCACCGCATCCACTACGACCAGCCCTATACCACCGGCGAGGAGGGCTATCCCGGCCTGGTGGTACACGGCCCGCTGACCGCCACCCTGCTGCTGCAGGCCTACCGCCAGACGCATCCGGCACGCCGGATCGAGCGCTTCGCCTTCCGCGCGCTCGGCCCGCTGCATGCCGGCGAAACGGTGGATTTCTGCGGCCGCGACGACGCCCCCGGCCACAGCGAACTGTGGTCCGACATCGGCGGCCGCCTCGGCATGCGCGCCGAGGTGGAGTACAGCGTGCCCGCCGCCACCCGCGCCGCTGCCTTCCCGCTGCCCTGAACGCCTGAACGCCCGCATACCCGAAAGCCCGCCTACGCGCCTCCAACCCCGGCACGCCACCCATAACCCGAACGCATACAACAACGAGCCACCATGAGCGCTACTTTCACCTTCCCGCCGCTGGACGCCCGCCTCGACGCCAGCCATGCCGACATCCGCGACGCCGTGCGCGACCTCTGCAGCCACTACCCGGACGAGTACTGGCGCAAGGTGGACGAAGCCCGTGCCTTCCCCGACGACTTCGTCGGCGCCCTGACCTCCGCCGGCTGGCTGGCGGCGATGATTCCCGAGGAATACGGCGGCTCCGGCCTCGGCCTGGCCGAAGCCTCGGTGGTGCTGGAGGAAGTGAACCGCTGCGGCGGCAACTCCGGCGCGGTGCATGGCCAGATGTACAACATGGGCACGCTGCTGCGGCACGGCTCCGAGGCGCAGAAGCGCGCGCTGCTGCCGAAGATCGCCGCCGGCGAGCTGCGCCTGCAGTCCATGGGCGTCACCGAGCCCACCACCGGCACCGACACCTCGCGGCTGAAGACCACCGCGGTGAAGCAGAGCGACCGCTACCTGGTGAACGGCCAGAAGGTGTGGATCAGCCGGGTGCGCCATTCCGACTACATGATCCTGCTCGCCCGCACCACGCCGCGCGAACAGTGCGCGAAGAAGACCGACGGCATGTCCATCTTCCTGGTGGATCTGCGCGAAGCGGTGGGCAAGGGCCTCACCGTGCGCGCCATTCCCAACATGGTGAACCACGAGACCAACGAGCTTTTCTTCGACAACCTGGAGATTCCCGCAGAGAACCTCATCGGCGAGGAAGGCCGCGGCTTCCGCTACATCCTCGACGGCCTCAACGCCGAGCGCACCCTGATCGCCGCCGAATGCATAGGCGACGGCTACTGGTTCATCGACCGCGCCACCGCCTACGCCCGCGACCGGGTGGTGTTCGACCGCCCCATCGGCCAGAACCAGGGCGTGCAGTTCCCGCTGGCCGAGGCCTACATGGAGATCGAGGCCGCCAACCTGATGCGCTGGCGCGCCTGCGCCCAGTTCGACGCCGGCCTCCCCTGCGGCCCGGCCGCCAACATGGCCAAGCACCTCGCCGCCAAAGCCTCCTGGGAAGCGGCCAACGCCTGCCTGCAGACCCACGGCGGCTTCGGCTTCGCCTGCGAATACGACGTCGAGCGCAAATTCCGCGAGACCCGGCTGTACCAGGTGGCGCCCATCTCCACCAACCTCATCCTGTCCTACGTCGCCGAGCACCTGCTCGAGCTGCCGCGCTCCTTCTGAGGCCCGCCATGACGACGCAAACCCCGCTGCCGCTGGAAGGCATCACCGTGGTGTCGCTGGAGCACGCCATCGCCGCCCCGCTCGCCACCCGCCACCTCGCCGACCTCGGCGCCCGTGTCATCAAGATCGAGCGCCCCGGCGTCGGCGATTTCGCCCGCGCCTACGACCGCCGGGTGGAGGGCCTGGCCTCCCACTTCGTCTGGGTGAACCGCTCCAAGGAAAGCCTCACGCTGGACCTCAAGCAGCCGCAGGCGCGGGAAATCCTCGCCGCGCTGCTGGAGCAGGCCGACGTGCTGGTGCAGAACCTCGCCCCCGGCGCCGCCGCCCGCCTCGGCCTCGCCCACGAGGAACTGGCGCCCAGGCACCCGCGCCTCATCGTCTGCGACATCTCCGGCTACGGCGACGACGGCCCCTACACCGAGAAGAAGGCCTACGACCTGCTGATCCAGAGCGAGAGCGGCTTCCTCTCCGTCACCGGCACGCCGGAGGACAGCGTCAAGGCCGGCATCTCGGTGGCCGACATCGCCGCCGGCATGTACGCCTACTCCGGCATCCTCGCCGCGCTGATCGAGCGCGGCCGCACCGGCCGCGGCCGCCGCGTCGAGATCGCCATGCTGGACGCGATGGTGGAATGGATGGGCTTTCCGATGTACTACGCCTGGCAGGGCCAGCCGGCGCCGGTGCGCGCCGGCGCCGCCCACGCCACCATCTACCCCTACGGCCCGTTCAAGGCCGGCGACGGCCGCACGGTGATGCTGGGCCTGCAGAACGAGCGCGAATGGGCGCTGTTCTGCGACCAGGTGCTGCGCCAGCCGGCGCTGCGCGCCGACCCGCGCTTCATCGACAACGCCGCCCGCAACATCCACCGCGAAGCCCTGCATGCGCTGATCGAAGACAGCTTTTCCACGCTGGACGCCGAACAGGTCATAGACCGGCTGGAAGCCGCCGGCATCGCCAACGCCCATGTGAACACCATGGCCGACCTGTGGCGGCACCCGCAGCTGCAGGCGCGCGGCCGCTGGACCACGGTGGATTCACCCGCCGGCCCGCTGCCGGCGCTGCAGCCACCGGGCATGGGGCCGCAGCGGCCGGCGCGGATGGCGCCCATTCCGGCGCTGGGCGCCCACACCGAAGCCATCCTCGCCGAGCTGGGCTACGCCGGCCATTTCGGCGAACTGCGCGACGCGGGGGTGGTGTGATGCGATCCCCCGCCGACAGCCTCGCCGCCGCCCGCAGCTTCCTGTTCGTGCCCGCCAGCCGGCCGGAGCGCATCGCCAAGGCCATGGCCAGCGGTGCCGACATCATCGTCGTCGACCTGGAAGACGCGGTGCCGCCGGCCGACAAGGACGCCGCCCGCGCCAACCTGGCCGCCTGGCTGGCCCACCACCCTGGCAGCGCGCTGGCGGTGCGCATCAACGCCGCCGGCACGCCCTGGCACGAGGCCGACCTCGCCCTGTGCCGCCATCCGGACGTGATCGCGCTGATGCTGCCCAAGGCCGAATCCGCCGCCAGCGTCGTCGCCGCCCACGAGGCCAGCGCCGCCACCGCGGTGCTGCCCATCCTGGAAACCGCCGCCGGCCTGGGCGCGGTGGATGCCATCGCCACCGCCCCCGGCTGCGCCCGGCTGGTGTTCGGCAAGCTGGACCTGGCGGTGGAGCTGGACCTGGTGCCGGACGAGGACGACGCCGAAGAGCTGGTCTTCCTGCCCTACCGCGCCATGCTCGCCCTCGCCAGCCGCCGCGCCGGCCTGCCGCTGCCGGTGGATGGCGTGTTCACCGCCATCGGCGACAGCGCCGGCCTCGCCCGCTACGCCCGCCGCGCCCGCAAGCACGGCTTCGGCGCGCTGCTGCTCATCCATCCCGCCCAGGTCGCCGCCACCCGGGCCGCCTACACCCCCAGCGCCGCCGACCGCGCCTGGGCCGAAGCGGTGCTGAGCGCCGCCGCCCAGGCCAATGGCGGCGCGGTGCAGGTGGAAGGCCGCATGGTGGATGCGCCGGTGATCGCCCGCGCCGAACGCATACGCGCCGCCGCCGGCTGAAGCGGCCGCCGCTTCCGGCCCATGCGCTGGCGGGCCGCGCCCCGCCGGCCTGCATACCGCCTTTCGCTCGACCCTCACCCATCCCCCCAACCCCATCCCATCGCCGATTCCGCCACACCCATAAAACTCCACAGGAGGAGACAGCACCATGCGCATCGTCCGTCACATCCACCGCGCCCTCACCCTTGCCAGCGCCATCACCACGATCGCCGCCACCGCGCTGCTGCCCGGCCACGCCAGCGCGCAGCCCGCCCAGCAGAGCGGCCCCATCATCATCAAGTTCAGCCACGTCACCACCGCCGACACGCCCAAGGGCAAGGGCGCCGACCGCTTCAAGCATCTGGTGGAAGAGCGCAGCGGCGGCCGGGTGAAGGTCGAGGTCTATCCCAACAGCACGCTGTACAAGGACAAGGAAGAGATCGAGGCGCTGCAGCTGGGCTCGGTGCAGATGCTGGCGCCCGCCCTGTCCAAGTTCGGGCCGCTGGGCGTGCGCGAGTTCGAAGTGTTCGACCTGCCCTTCATCTTCCCCAACGCCGAAGTGCTGACCCGCGTCACCGAAGGCCCGGTGGGCGCCTCGCTGCTGAAGAAGCTGGAAACCCGCGGCATCACCGGCCTGGCGTACTGGGACAACGGCTTCAAGGTCATGAGCGCCAACCGCCCGCTGCGCGAGGTGAAGGACATGCGCGGGCTGAAGATGCGCATCCAGTCCAGCAAGGTGCTGGAAGCGCAGATGCGCGCGGTCGGCGCCCTACCGCAGATGCTGGCCTTCTCCGAGGTGTACCAGGCGCTGCAGACCGGCGTCGTCGACGGCACCGAGAACACCACCTCCAACTACTGGACGCAGAAAACCTCCGAGGTGCAGAGCGACATGACGGTGTCCGACCACGGCTACATCGGCTACGCGGTGATCACCAACAAGAAGTTCTGGGACGGCCTGCCACCGGACATCCGCGCCCTGCTCGACCAGGCGATGAAGGACAGCACCCGCTATGTGAACGAGATCGCCCAGCAGGAGAACGACGAAGCGCTGAAGAAGATCGCCGCCTCCGGCAAGACCAGGGTGATCACCCTCACCCCCGCCGAACGCGAAAGCTGGCGCCAGGCCATGCTGCCGGTGCACAAGGAAATGACCAGCCGCGTCGGCAAGGACGTGATCGAAGCCATCTACAAGGAAGCGCAGAGCGTGCAGGCGCAGCGCTGAAGGGAAGGCTGAGCGCTGAGGGGGAGAGGGGGCTACGTTCACGGGACTGCAACGTAGCCGCCCCTTGCGGGGTGCCCCCTCTCCCCAGCCCTCCCCCGCAAGGGGGGAGGGAGCACGCCCCTCGCCCCACCTCCCCGCCTCCCACCCCTATTTCCCCCACCCTCCAGCCTCACTCCGCCCACCGCCTATAATCGGGCATGACCTCCGCACCTCACTCCCCCGCGCCCGATACCTCCCCGGCGCCCGACTCCGCCGCCACCCCGCCCCCCGGCTTCGACACGCTGGGCCTTCCCCCGGCCGTGCTCGACAACCTGCAGCGCCTGGGCTATCTGGCGATGACGCCCATCCAGGCGGCCGCGCTGCCGGTCGCCCTCGCCGGCCGCGACCTCATCGCCCAGGCCCGCACCGGCAGCGGCAAGACCGCCGCCTATGCCCTGCCGCTGCTGGGCCGCCTCAATCTCGCCCACAACCGGGTACAGGCCATGGTGCTGTGCCCCACCCGCGAACTGGCCGACCAGGTGGCGAAGGAAATCCGCCGCCTCGCCCGCGCCGAGGACAACATCAAGGTGCTCACCCTGTGCGGCGGCGCCACGCTGAAACCGCAGGCCGCCAGCCTGGCCCACGGCGCCCACGTGGTGGTGGGCACGCCCGGCCGCCTGCTGGACCACCTGCAGCGCGGCAACCTGGCGCTGGAAGCACTCTCCACCCTGGTGCTGGACGAGGCCGACCGCATGCTGGACATGGGCTTCCGCGACGACATCGCCGCGGTCGCCGACGCCTGCCCCGCCCACCGCCAGACCCTGCTGTTCTCCGCCACCTATCCGGCCGGCATCGCCGAGCTGGCCGGCCGCTTCCTGCGCGAGCCGGAGCAGATCCGCCTCGCCGAAGGCCATGCCGAGGGCCGCATCCGCCAGCGCTTCTACGAAGTCGCCGAGGATAGCCGGCTGACGGCGGTCTCCCGCCTGCTGCAGCACTACCGGCCGGCGAACGCGCTGGCCTTCTGCAACACCCGCCAGCAGTGCCGCGACCTCGTCGCCCAGCTGGAAGCCGACGGCATCGCCGCGCTCGCGCTGCATGGCGAACTGGAGCAGCGCGAGCGCGACCAGGTGCTGGTGCGCTTCGCCAACGGCAGCAGCCGGGTGCTGGTGGCCACCGACGTCGCCGCCCGCGGCCTGGACATCGCCGGGCTGGAAGCGGTGATCAATGTGGATGTCGCGCCTGAGCCGGCGGTGCACGTGCACCGCATCGGCCGCACCGGCCGGGGCGGCAGCAGCGGCGCGGACGGCTGGGCGCTCAGCCTGGTCGGCCCGCGCGAACGCCGCCGGGTCGAAGCCCTCGCCACCACCCACGGCTTCACGCTGGAATGGCACCCGCTGGCCGAGCTGGAGAGCACCGGGGAGGCGGACACCGCCACGCTGCAACCCGCCATGCGCACCCTGCAGCTACTCGCCGGCCGCAAGGACAAGCTGCGCGCCGGCGACATCCTGGGCGCGCTCACCGGCGAAGCCGGCTGCAGCCGCGAACAGATCGGCCGCATCGACCTCGCCGACGCCGTCTCCTATGTCGCGGTGGCGGCGGAGGTCGCGGTGCAGGCCGCCCGCCGCCTGGGCGAAGGCCGCATCAAGGGCAAGCGCATCCGGGTGCGGCTGCTGGAGGATTGAGGCGGAGCGGGATGTTTCGCGCGCCGCCCCGCCTCATGACACCCATCTGCCCCGCCTGCGGCAAACCAGAGGTACCCAGCCCCGGCGTTTGATGCTGAAATGCGGGCTGCCGCGAACTTTTGCCGGCGGGCGGCCGACCAAGCCGCACTCACGGGACACACCGACACCACAGGCACGCGGGGCCGCAGCCGGCCCCTCCTTGCGCTCAGGAGGACAACAAGATGACGACCAAATCGCCGAAGAACATTACCGCGCAAGGCTGGCGCAAACACGCCCTCGCCCTCCTGCTGGCCGCCGCGACCGCCGCGCCGGCGCTGGCGGCGGACAAGTCGGTGGCGATTACCGCCATCGTCGAGCACCCGGCGCTGGACGCCATCCGCGACGGCGTGCAGGAAACCCTGAAGGCCGAAGGCTTCGAGGCCGGCAAGAACCTCAAGTGGGAATATCAGAGCGCCCAGGGCAACACCGGCACCGCGGCGCAGATCGCGCGCAAGTTCATCGGCGACAAGCCGGACGTCATCGTCGCCATCGCCACGCCGTCGGCGCAGGCGGTGGTGGCCGCCACCAAGTCCATCCCGGTGGTGTATTCCGGTGTCACCGACCCGGTGGCCGCCCAGTTGGTGAAGGACTGGAAGCCCTCCGGCACCAACGTCACCGGCGTGTCCGACATGCTGGCGCTGGACAAGCAGGTGGAGCTGATCAAGAAGGTGGTGCCCAAGGCCAGGCGCGTCGGCATGGTCTACAACCCGGGCGAAGCCAACTCCATGGTGGTGGTGAACCAGTTCAAGACCCTGCTGCCGGCCGCCGGCATGACGCTGGTGGAGGCCTCGGCGCCGCGCAGCGTGGACGTCGGCGCCGCCGCCCGCAGCCTGGTCGGCAAGGTGGATGTGATCTACACCAACACCGACAACAACGTCGTCTCCGCCTACGAGGCGCTGGTCAAGGTGGCCAACGACGCCCGCATTCCGCTGATCGCCTCCGACACCGACAGCGTCAAGCGCGGCGCCATCGCGGCGCTGGGCGTGAACTACCTGGACCTGGGCCGCCAGACCGGCAAGGTGGTCGCCCGCATCCTCAAGGGCGAGCAGCCGGGCAGCATTCCCTCCACCTCCAGCGACAAGCTGGAGCTGGTGGTGAATGCCGCCGCGGCGAAGAAGCAGGGCGTCACCCTGGCGCCCGACTTCCTCTCCTCCGCCACCACCGTCCTCCAGTAAGCAGACCGCCGGCGCCGGCCCACCGGCGCCGCGGCAGCCATCCACATGACCCTGTATTCCTTCATGGGCGCGCTGGAGATCGGCCTGATCTTCAGCCTGGTCGCCCTCGGGGTGCTGATCTCCTTCCGCATCCTCAACTTCCCCGACCTCACGGTGGATGGCAGCTTCCCGCTGGGCGGCGCGGTTGCCGCCACGCTGATCGCCTTCGGCACCGATCCCTTCCTCGCCACGCTGGCCGCCATCGGCGCCGGCGCCTGTGCCGGCCTGCTCACCGGCTGGTTCAACGTGCGCCTGCGCATCATGGATCTGCTGGCCGGCATCCTGCTGATGACGGCGCTGTATTCCATCAACCTGCGCATCATGGGCAAGCCCAACGTGCCGCTGATCACCGAGCCCACCATCTTCAGCATGCTGCTGCCGGAGATGATGCCGGACTACATCGAGCGGCCGCTGGTGCTGCTGGTCATCGTCATCGCCGCCAAGCTGGCGCTGGACTGGTTCTTCTCCTCCGAGACCGGCCTGGCGATGCGCGCCACCGGCGCCAACCCGCGCATGGCGCGCGCCCAGGGCGTGGCCACCGGGCGCTCGGTGCTGGCCGGGCTGGCGCTGTCCAACGCGCTGGTGGCGCTGGCCGGCGCGCTGTTCGCGCAGAGCCAGGGCGGCGCCGACATCTCCATGGGCATAGGCACCATCGTCATCGGCCTGGCGGCGGTCATCATCGGCGAGAGCATCCTGCCCGGCCGCCGCATCGTGGTGCTGACGCTGGCGGTGGTGCTGGGCGCCATCCTCTACCGCTTCTTCATCGCCCTGGCGCTCAACAGCGACCTCATCGGGCTGAAATCGCAGGATCTCAACCTGGTGGCGGCCGCGCTGGTCACCGTGGTGCTGGTGCTGCCCATCCTCAAGCGCCGCCTGCGCGGCAACGGAGGCCGCTGATGCTGCGCGCACAAGACCTCCGCATCACCTTCAACCCCGGCACGCCGATCGAGAACCCGGCGCTGCGCGGCCTCAGCCTGGAGATCCCGAGCGGCCAGTTCGTGTCGGTGATCGGCTCCAACGGCGCCGGCAAATCCACCTTCCTCAACGCCATCTCCGGCGACCTGCTGGTGGACCAGGGCAAGGTGGAAATCGACGGCCGCGACGTCACCCGGCAGCAGGCCTGGCAACGCTCCGACCTCGTCGCCCGCGTGTTCCAGGACCCGATGGCCGGCACCTGCGAGGCGCTGAGCATCGAGGAAAACATGGCGCTGGCGATGGCCCGCGGCCGCCGCCGCGGCTTCCGCTTCGCCATCGGCCGCGGCGACCGCGAGCTGTTCCGCGACAAGCTCTCCATCCTCAACCTCGGCCTGGAAAACCGCCTCACCGACCGCATCGGCCTGCTCTCCGGCGGCCAGCGCCAGGCGGTGAGCCTGCTGATGGCCTCGCTGCGGCCCTCGCGCATCCTGCTGCTGGACGAGCACACCGCCGCGCTGGATCCGAAGACCGCCGCCTTCGTGCTGGAACTCACCGCCCGCATCGTCGAAGAGAACAAGCTGACGACCATGATGGTGACCCACAGCATGCGCCAGGCGCTGGACTACGGCAGCCGCACGGTGATGCTGCACCGTGGCCAGGTGGTGCTGGACGTGGCCGGCGAGCAGCGCGCCGGGCTGGACGTGCCCGACCTGCTGGAGATGTTCGAGCGCACCCGCGGCGAGAAGGTATCGGACGACGCGCTGCTGCTGGGCTGAGCGCTCGCCGGCACCCAACCCGGCGTGGCGCCGGCAGACGACTGGACGCCACGTCGGCCATTGCGAATGAAGATGCGGGCGGGAGATTCAGCGCTGCTACAGGGCTGAAACCCGCCCGCGGCGCTTGTCGGGCGGCTTCACCGCCACCAGGGCGGCATCCCCTGCCGCCCCACGGCTCAGACGGACTCGGCCGCCTCCGTCGCGTCGTCCTCCGCCTCCTCGCCGAGGAAGCCGCCGCTCTGGTGCGCCCACAGCCGGGCGTAGAGGCCGCCACGCGCGAGCAGGCTGCGGTGGTCGCCTTCCTCGACGATGCGGCCGTGGTCCAGCACCACCAGCCGGTCCATCGCCGCGATGGTGGACAGGCGGTGGGCGATGGCGACCACCGTCTTGCCCTCCATCAGCCGGTACAGGCTGGCCTGGATGGCGGCCTCCACCTCCGAGTCCAGCGCGCTGGTGGCTTCGTCCAGCAGCAGGATGGGCGCGTCCTTCAGCATCACCCGGGCGATGGCGATGCGCTGGCGCTGGCCGCCGGAGAGCTTCACCCCGCGCTCGCCGACATGGGCGTCGTAGCCGCGCCGGCCGGTGGGGTCGGCCAGGCCGAGGATGAAGTCGTGCGCCTCGGCGCGGCGGGCGGCGGCCTCCATGTCGGCCTCGGTGGCGTCCGGCCGGCCATAGAGGATGTTGTCCCGCACCGAGCGGTGCAGCAGCGAGGTGTCCTGCGTCACCATGCCGATCTTCTCGCGCAGGCTCTCCTGGGTGACGCTGGCGATGTCCTGGCCGTCGATCAGGATGCGGCCGCTGCCGACGTCGTGAAAGCGCAGCAGCAGATTCACCAGCGTGGACTTGCCGGCGCCGGAGCGGCCGACCAGGCCGATCTTCTCGCCGGGGCGTATGGTCAGCGTCAGATCCTCCACCACCGCGCGGGCGCTCTCGCCGCCGTAGTCGAAGCGTACCTTGTCGAAGCGCACCTCGCCGCGGCTCACCTGCAGCGGCCGGGCGTCGGCGCGGTCCACCACGGTGTGCGGCTGCGACAGGGTGTTGATGCCGTCCTGCACGGTGCCGATATTCTCGAACAGCCCAGCCAGCTCCCACATCACCCAGTGCGACATGCCGTTCAGCCGCAGCGCCATCGCGGTGGCCGCCGCCAGCGCGCCCACACCCACCTCGCCCTGGGTCCACAGCCACAGGGTGACACCGGCGGTGCTCAGGATCAGCCCCATGCTCAGGGTGTGATTGACGATCTCGATGCCGCTCACCAGCCGCATCTGCGCATGCACCGTGCGCATGAACTCGCGCATCGCCGAGCGCGCGTAGCCCGCCTCGCGGCCGGCATGGGAGAACAGCTTCACCGTGGCGATGTTGGTGTAGGCATCGGTGATGCGGCCGGTCATCAGCGAGCGGGCGTCGGCCTGGGCGCTGCCGACCTTGGACAGGCGCGGCACGAACCAGCGCAGCGCCGCCACGTAGAGCATCAGCCAGCCGAGGAAGGGCAGCAGCAGCCAGGCGTTGAAGCCGCCCACCACCGCCGCCATGGTGACGAAGTAGATGATGACGAAGACCAGGATGTCGCCCATGGTCATGCAGGTGTCGCGCACCGCCAGCGCGGTCTGCATCACCTTGGCGGCGACGCGGCCGGCGAACTCGTCCTGGTAGAAGCTCATGCTCTGGCCGAGCATCAGGCGGTGGAAGTTCCAGCGCAGCCGCATCGGGAAATTGCCCGCCAGCGTCTGGTGCTTCAGCGTGGTCTGCAACGCCACCAGGGCGACGCTGCCCATCACCACCGCGCCGATCAGCAGCAGCGTGCCGCCATGGGTAGACCACAACTCCGCCGGCGGCACCGCCGCCAGCCAGTCCACCAACCGCCCCAGCACCGCGAACAGCAGCGCCTCGAAGGCGCCCACCACCGCGGTGAAGCAGGTCATGCCGGCGATGAAGGGGCGCACGCCCTCGGTGCCCGCCCAGAGGAAAGCGAAGAAACCCTTGGGCGGCGCCGCCTGCGGGGTATCGGGATAGGGATCGACCAGCTTTTCGAACCAGGCAAACACGGGACAAGTCTCCGGCAGCGCCGCGCGGCAGCGGCTTGCGCACGGGCCGCGGCGGCGAAAAAACGACCGGGGGCGAGCCCTTGTGGAGCCCGCCCCCGGTTTTCTCAACGGGGGATTCTACTGGCAGGAGCCTTGTCGCGTCTTGCTCCGGGCCGCCCGATATGCGGTTGCGCTACGGCAAGGGATGGACGGCAGCATTGCGGGGCCGAGCGCCAGGCGGAACGGGTGCCCAGGCGCGGCGCCACCCGTCAGCGTGTCTCCCCCGTTCCGCCACCGGCGCCCGGCTCATCATCAAACCGAGCAGCCCTCGCCTCCTTGCCGCCGCCCTCGCGGTTGGTGAAGCGGGACAGGGACTGGGTGATCTGCAGCAGCTTCTGCACCCGCGAGCCCAGCTTCATCAGGCGTTGCAGGGTTTCGGCGTCCAGCTTCTGGATCTCGGCGAACCAGCTGGTGATGAGCTCGATGAGGTCGTACATCGCCTGCATGCGTGCCTGGGCGTGGCGCTCGGCGGCGTTGGCGGGGGATTCCATCAGCGCGCCGCGCAACATGGTCAGCGTCGGCTCCACTTCGCGCTTCTGCCGCTCCTCCGCCAGCAGGCGGAAGATGGACCAGACGTCTTCCGGGGTGGAGAAGTACTCGCGGCGGTCGCCGGGAAAGTGCTGCAGCTTCACCAGCCGCCAGGCCTGCAGCTCCTTCAGGCCGATGCTGACGTTGGAGCGGGAGAAGGCCAGCTCTTCGGCGATCTCGTCCGCGTTCAGCGGTTTCTCCGAGACGTAGAGCAGCGCGTAGATCTGGCCGACGGTACGGTTGATGCCCCAGCGGCTGCCCATTTCACCGAAGTGGAGGACGAAGGACTGGATCAGTGGCGACATTCTTGTTGTCCTTTTTCAAATTTCAAAAAACTTTGAAAATTTGATCCAGATCATAGGCTTGCCACTTTTCCCTTGTCAAAGGATGGATGGAGTGATAGCCGCGAAGACATGAAAGCCCCCGGTCCGGACAGGTACCGGCCCGGGGCTTTCATGGCAGGAGAGGCCCGAAAGGGCGCGGACTCAGCCCGGCGCGCCCACGAGGCCGCGCTGGCGCGCCTCGTAGATCATGTGCAGGGTGATCTTGTGCACCTCGGCCTTGCTGGCCTCGATGTGGGAGCGCAGGTTGATGGAGGCCTGGGCGGCCTTGCGCTGGGTGAGCAGGCGCAGCACTTCCTGGTGCTCGTCGTAGGTGAGGTCGATGCGCGGCGCGCGGGTGAAATCCAGCCGGCGCACGATGCGAATCTTGTCGGTCACCTCCTGGTGCACCCGCGCCATCTCCAGGTTGCCGGTGGCGAGGATGAGGCCCTGGTGGAAGGCTTCGTCCAGCTCGCCGACCTGCTTGCCGTCGGCCAGGCGCTGGTCGCGCGGCACCGACCAGATGGCCTGCAGCGCGGAGAGGTCGGCCGGCTGTTCGGATTCGCAGATGCGCGCCACCGCCGCCAGCTCCAGCACGATGCGCAGGTCGTAGAGCTGGTCGAAGCGGTGGAAGTCGAAGGGGCGCACGCTCCAGCCGCTGCGGAAAGCCACCTGCAGATAGCCTTCGCGCTCCAGCCGGTAAAGGGCGTCGCGCACCGGCGTGCGGGAAACGCCGTAGCGCTCGGCCATCTCGGTTTCGGTGAAGCGGTCGCCGGGCAGCAGGGCGAAGTTGGAGATGTCGTCCTTGAGGCGCTGGTAGATCTGGCCGGCCAGGGCGTTGGCCTTGCCGGTGGCGGACTTACTGTCGGACATGTTGCACCACCGCGGGATAGTGGCAGGCGACCTGGCGGCCGCCGCCGATGTCTTCGAGTTGCGGCCCGACCTCGCCGCAGCGGGCCAGCCCGCGCGGGCAGCGGCCGAGCAGGCGGCAACGGTTGGGATCGGGGTCTATCGGGCTTTGCGGATCGCCGCCCACCAGCAGGTCGGCGGCAGTGGCCTGGCCGCCGGCGAGGCCGCCGGGCAGCGAGGCGATCAGGGCGCGAGTATAGGGGTGCGCAGGCGCATGGAATACCGCATCGGTCGGCCCCGCCTCCACCACCCGGCCGAGGTACATCACCAGTACCCGGTCGCACAGCAGGCGGACGACGTTGAGGTCGTGGGAAACGAACAGGAAGCTCATCTGCAGCTCCTGCTTGAGCCGCTCCAGCAGCTGCAGGATCACCGTCTGCACCGATACGTCCAGCGCCGCGGTGGGTTCGTCCAGCACCAGCAGCGCCGGCCGGCTGACGATGGCGCGGGCGATGCCCACCCGCGCCTTCTGGCCGCCGGAGAGCTGGTGCGGGTAGCGATCCAGCAGCGCCAGCGGCAGGCCCACCCAGCCAGCGGCCTCCTCCACCCGGGCGGCGGCCTCGGCGCCGCGCAGGCCGCACAGCAGGCGCACCGACTCGGCGATGGTCTGGCGCGCGGTGTAGCGCGGGTTGAGGCTGTCGGTCGGGTCCTGGAACACCATCTGGATGTCCTTGCGCTGCGGGTGCAGCGCCATCGCCCGCGAGCGCACCAGGCCGATGTCGCGGTTGCGGAAGCGCACCTGGCCGTCGCTCGGGTCCAGCGTGCGGGTGAGCAGGCGCACCAGGGTGGATTTGCCGCAGCCGGACTCGCCCACCAGGCCCACGGTTTCACCCGGAGCGATGTGGAAGTCGATGCCGTCCACCGCGTGCAGCTGGCGGGTCTGGCCGTCCTTCTTGACCGGGAACAGGCGCTTCAGCGAAATCGCCTCAAGCAAATGCGGCATGGCGGACCTCCGTGGCAGCGGCGGTGAGCGGGCGGTGACAGGCGATGAGGTGGGTGGCGGACGCGCCGTCGGCCGGCGCCAGCGCCAGCGGCCGTTCGCACTCGGCGCCGCGGCGCGGGCAGCGCTCGGCGAAGCGGCAGGCCGGCAGGTCGGCGCGGCGCAGGTCGGGCAGGTTGCCGTCGATGGCGGCCAGCTCGGCGAGCGAGGCGGCGCCCACCGGCGTGGCGGCGATCAGGCGCTCGGTGTAGGGGTGGCGGGGCGCGGCGAACAGCGCCTCGGTGGGGCCGACCTCGACGATGTGGCCGGCGTGCATCACCGCGATCCTGTCGCAGTACTCGCGCGCCATGCCGAGGTCGTGGGTGATCAGCAGCGTGGCCATGCGGCGCTCGGCGGAGAGCTCGCGCACCAGCCGCATGATGGCCGCCTGGGTGGTCACGTCCAGCCCGGTGGTGGGTTCGTCGGCGATCAGCAGGCGCGGCTTGCAGGCCAGGGCGATGGCGATCATCACCCGCTGGCACATGCCGCCGGAGAGCTCGAAGGGATAGGCGGCGTAGCGCCGCTCCGGGTCGGGGATGCGCACCTCGGCCAGGCATTCGATGGCGCGGGCGCGGCGGGCGGCGGGCAGCAGGTCGGTGTGGCGCGCCAGCACGTCCTCGATCTGGCGGCCGACCTGGCGGATGGGGTTCAGCGCCACCCGCGGGTTCTGGAAGATCATCGCCATCTCGCGGCCGCGCAGCGCCTTCATCGCCGCGCCCTTCTTCGCCAGCAGGTCCTGCCCGGCGAAGCGGATGGCGCCGGCGGTGATGCGCGCCGCCGCGTCCTGTATGCCCATGGCGGCGAAGGACAGCACCGACTTGCCGGAGCCGGATTCGCCCACCAGGCCCACGGTTTCGCCCTCGGCCAGCGCCAGGCTGACGTTCTCCAGCGCGCGCACGGTGCCGCCGCGGGTGCGGAATTCGACCGCCAGGCGGTCCACTTCCAGCAAGGTGTTGGAAAGCGCGTTCATGTTCTTCTCCGCGGGTCGATGAGGTCGCGCAGCGAGTCGCCGAGCAGGTTGAAGCAGAAGACGGCCAGCATCAGCACCAGGCCGGGGAAGAGGGCGATCCACCATTCGCCGGAGACGATGTACTGCGCGCCCTCGGCGACCATGATTCCCCACTCCGCTTCCGGCGGCCGCACGCCCAGGCCGATGAAGGACAGGCCGGCGGCGTTGAGGATGGCCCAGCCCATGTTGAGCGAGATCTGCACCATCATCGGCGGCAGGATGTTGGGGATGAGGTGGTGGAACAGCACCCGCAGCTCGCCGTTGCCGGCCAGGCGGGCGGCCTCGACGAAGCCGGCGTCGCGCCGCACCCGCACCTCGGCCCGCGCCACCCGCAGGTAGAAGGGCAGGTTGATGATGGCGGTGGCGAGCACGATGTTGGCCACGGTGTTGCCCATGGCGGCGACGATGCCCATCGCCAGCACGAACAGCGGGAAGGCCATGATGGTGTCCGACACCCGGGTGCTGATGCGGTCGAACCAGCCACCGAAATAGCCGGCGAAGGAACCAATCAGGCCGCCGGCGACGAAGGACAGCGCCACCGCCGCCACCGCGATGCCCAGATCCAGCCGGGTGGCGATGATGACGCGGGAGAGGATGTCGCGCCCCAGCGCGTCGGTACCGAACCAGTGCGCGGCCGAGGGCGGCGACAGCGGATCGCCCACATGCGAGGCCAGCGGGTCGTAGGGCACCAGCCAGGGGCCCAGCGCCGCCAGCACGATGAAGAACACGAACAGGCCGGCGGCGATGGCGGACAGCGGGTTCTCGCCGAACACATAACAGAGGTTGCGCCACCACAGGGCGACGGCGCCGGGCCGGGCCGCGGCCACCGGGGTGGCTGGGGTAGCGGCGGAAGGAGTCGCACTCATCTCAGGCCTCCAGGCGGGCACGCGGATCGACCAGGCCGTAGGCCACGTCGATCAGCAGGTTGAGCAACACGTAGAGCAGCGCCATGGCGAGCACGAAGCCCTGCACCGGCGCGTAATCGGACGCCACCAGCGCCTCGATGGCGAAGGAGCCGATGCCCGGCCAGGCGAACACCTTTTCCACCAGCACGTTGGAGCCGAGCAGGAAGGAGAACACCATGCCCAGCGTGGTCAGCACCGGCAGCAGGGCGTTGCGGAAGGCGTAGGTGAACAGCACGGTGGTGGGCCGCAGGCCGGAGGCGCGGGCGGTGCGGATGAAATCGGCCGAGAGCACGCCCAGCATGGAGGCGCGCGTCATCCGCGCCAGCGGCGCCAGCACGAACAGCGCCAGGGTGATGGCCGGCAGGATGAGCTGCTTGGCGGCGGAAACGAAGGTCTCCAGCTCGCCGGCGATCAGGCTGTCGATCAGGTAGAAGCCGGTGACGAAGTCCGGCGCGGTGGTGTAGGGGTCCAGCCGGCCCAGCGGCGAGGGCGCCCAGCCGAGCAGGAAGTAGAAAACGTAGGCCAGCAGCAGGCCGGTGAAGAAGGTGGGCAGCGACACCCCGGCGGTGGTGATGCCTCTACAGAGGTGGTCTATCCACGAGCCCGGCCGGGTGGCGGCCAGCACGCCCAGCGGAATCGCCACCGCCACCGCCAGCAGCAGGCCGACCAGGGTGAGTTCCAGCGAGGCCGGCAGGCGGTCGGCGATCTCGGCCAGCACCGGCTGGCCGGTGGTGAGGGAGTTGCCCCAGTCGCCGCGGAGGAGGTCGCCGACGTAGGAGACGAACTGCTCCGGCAGGCTGCGGTCGAGGCCGAGCTTCACCCGGATTTCCTCGATGGCTTCGGTGGAGCCGGCCGGGCCGGCGAAGTAGGCCGCCGGGTCGCCCGGCAGGGCACGGGTGAGAACGAAGGTGACGATGACCACGCCGATGATGGCGGGCACGGCACCGAGCAAACGTTTGAGAATGGCCTGGATCATGGCTGCTGACTCCGGTTGCGCGCCGCCGCCGCGGGTGGCGGCGGGGCGGCGTTGGCGGGCGACGGAACTGTGGCTGCCGCCGTCTGCCGTCTGGTGCTATCGAACCGGCGCTTGAGGAGCCGTACCGTTCGGGCCGAGCTTGCCGAAGCCCGCTTCGCGCGATGCCCTTCGACTTCGCTCGGGGCGAACGGTATTTCCCGCCTCTGCCGGTTCAATCGGTGCGGCTTACTGCTTGTAGATCTGGCGATAGTCCGGCTGCAGGTGGAACCAGTAGGTGTAGCCATGCACGTTCTTCTGCATCGCCACGTCCATCATCGGCTGCACGATGGGCACGCGCGGCACCTCGGTGTAGGCGATGTCGATGAAGCCCTTCACCTCCTGGTCGTACTTCTTGGCGTCGGTTTCGAAGCGGGCCGCTTCCACCAGCTTGTCCAGCTTCTCGTTCTGGTAGCCCATGGTGTTGAACACCGCGTTCTGGCCGTGGTACGCCCAGAAGAAGAAGTACTCCGGATAGTTCAGCCAGCCGCCGAAGCGGTTGAAGATCATCGGCATGTCTTTCTTGGTGATGGCGGCGCGCCAGTTGGAGCCGGGCACCTTCTCGATGCCGGCCTTGATGCCGATCTGCGCCAGCGCTTCCTGGATCAGGATCACCGCCGGCTCGGACACGGTGGCGGTGCCGAGGTCGAAGGAGATGGAGGTTTCGAAGCCGTTCTCGTAGCCGGCTTCCTTCATCAGCTGCTTGGCCTTGGCAAGGTCGGTCTTGAACGCGGTGGGCTGCATCCAGGTGCCGTCCTTGACGCCGCTGCCGCCATACATCGGCACGCCGCGGCCGTAGAAGGCGTTCTGCATGATCTTGTCGTAGGGCACCACCGAAGCCACCGCCTGGCGCACCTTGAGGTTGTCGAAGGGCGGCTTGGCGTTGTTCATGCCGAGGTACCACATCGAGTTCTCGATCGGGGTGCTCTCCACCTTCACGTTGCCCTTCTCCTGCGCCATCTCGTTGAAGTCCTTGGGCGGCAGCTCGAAGGTGATGTCGATGTCGCCACGGGCCAGCAGCGCGCGGCGGTTGCCGGCGGAGGGCACGTCGCGCTGGATCACGCGCTTGAGCTTGGGCAGCGGGCCGTTCTTCCAGGCGTCGAAGCGGTCATAGACGATCTCCTGGCCCGGCTTCCACGACGCCACCTTGTAGGCGCCGCCGCCAGCCGCATTGGTCTTCAGCCAGTTGGCCGCCCACGGGTCGTCGGCGGTGGCGTGCTGCTTGGCCAGCTTGGAGTTGTAGATGGAGGCCACCGGCACCGCGAGGTCGGGCAGGGTCATCTTGTCCTTGCGCAGGAACTTCAGGCGGAAGGTCTGGGCATCCACCACCTCGAACTGTTCCGGCTTCTCGACCGAGCCGGCCTTCATCTGGAAGGTGGGGAAGCCGCCCATGGCGAGCGAGCGCTCGAAGGACCACTTCACATCCTCGGCGGTCACCGGGCTGCCGTCGTGGAAGGTGGCGCCCTTGCGCAGGTGGAAGACCACGCTCATGCCGTCCGGCGCGATTTCCCAGGATTCGGCCAGCTCCGGCTCCAGCTTGGTGAAGTCGTAGCTGTAGGTGCCGTCGGCCAGCTGCTTGCGGCCGTAGCTCATCAGGCGGTCATACACGATCCAGGACACGCCGTAGGCCGGGCGGTTGGCGCCCACGCCCTGCACGTCCAGCATGTTGGGCCCGAATTCGTTGGCGACGACCAGGGTTTCCATGCGCTTGTCCTGGGCATGGACCAGGGCCGGGGCGGTGGCCAGCAGCGTGGTGCCCAGCGCGGCGGCCAGCGGGAGCAGCAGGTTTCTGAGGGGTTTCATGCGGCGGTTCTCCATTCGAACGTTGTCGGGCGGGGGGAGTGAAAAAGGGCTTGGGAGTGCATTTATGGTCTGGCTTGTTCTGGCGGGGGCAACCTCAGGTAAGCAATCTCAGGCGGCCGCCTCCAGCGCACGCTGGCTGGCGAGGTAGGCGCGCCAGCCGCCGTGGGCGGTGACATCCGCCGCGCCGGCCACGGCGGCGGCTTCGCAGACGAAGCCCTTCACCTGGCGGCCATCGGCCAGGGTCAGCGTGCCTATGCCCAGCGGCGCCGGAATCTCGGCGACGAAGCTGCCGAAGCTGCGCAACGGCAGCGACCACAGTTCGACTTCCAGCGCGCCGCCGCCTTCGGCCACGCGCACCATGCCGGGCTTGGGCGGCACCGTGCCAGGCAGGGCGTAGAGGCGGTAGTCGGGTGCGGACAGCGTGGTTTCCAGCAGGCGGCCGCCCCGCTCCACCAGCTGCCAGTTCAGCGGCAGGCCGGAGAGATGGGCGCCAACCACCGCCACATCCACCGTGGGTTCGGCGGCCGGCAGCGGCGCCAGCGCGGCCTGCGCCAGCGGCGGCTGCGCCAGGCCCATGCCCAGGCGGCGGTGCAGGCCACCCTGCAGCCGGCGGCCGGCTTCGGCCAGGCGGTGGTCGGAACCGGCGGCGCCCAGCAGGGTGATGCCCGCTGGCAGGCCATCGGCGCGGAAGGGGCCGGGGATGGACAGCCCGGCCATGCCGAGCAGGTTCACGAAGTTGGTGTAGGCGCCCAGGGTGCTGTTGAGGGCGATGGGCTCCGCCGCGATCTGCGCGTGGCTGTAGATCGTGGGCGCGGTGGGCACCAGCAGCAGATCGGCTTTCGCCAGCTCGGCCATGCAGCGCTTGCGCAGCCCTTCCAGCGCGTACTGGCCGCGGAAGGTGTCGGTGGGGCGCATGCCGTCGGCACGGCCGATGATGGCGCGCACCGTCGGGTCCATGCGCTCCGCATGCTCGTCCATGAAGGCGCCGACGGCGATGCGGCGCTCCGCCACCCAGGGGCCGTCGTAGAGCAGGCGGGCGACCTCGTTGAAGGGGCCGAGGTCGATATCGACGAAGCGCACGCCGGGCTGGGCGGCGATTGCGTCGAAGGCAGCGCGCCAGGCGGCCTCGGCCACCGCGTCGCCGCAGAACTCCAGCGCGGTCGGCACGCCCAGCACCAGCTCGCGGCTCACCGGGCCCAGCGGCGGCGGCGGCGCGGAGTAAGGATCGCGCTCGTCGGCGCCGGCCAGCAGGCTCAGCACCGTCCAGCCGTCTTCCACCGTGTGGGCGAACACCGACACGCAGTCCAGGCTGCGGCAGGCCGGCACCACGCCGTAGCTGCTCACCAGCCCGGGCGTAGGCTTCACACCCACCAGGTTGCAGGCGCCCGCCGGCACCCGCCCGGAGCCGGCGGTGTCGGTGCCCAGGGCGAAGGCCACCCAGCCACGGGCGGTCACCGCCGCCGAGCCGGAGCTGGAGCCGCCGGTCATGTAGGCCGGGTCGAAGGGGTTCTTCACCGCGCCGTAGGGCGAGCGGGTACCGACCAGGCCGGTCGCGAACTGGTCCAGATTGGTCTTGCCGACGAGGATGGCGCCGGCGGCGCGCAGCCGCGCCACCACCTCGGCGTCCGCCTCGGCGGTGTAGGCGAATTCGGCGCAGGCGGCTGTGGTCGGCAGGCCGGCGACGTCGATGTTGTCCTTCACCGCATAGGGAATGCCCAGCAGCGGCCGGGCAGCACGCACGGCCGGATCGGCCAGCAACGCGGCGCAGGCGGCGGCCTCGGCACGCACGGCGGCACGCTCGCGCAACAGGATCCAGCCTTCGCTGCCTTCCTCGGCGGCAATGCGGTCGAACAGGCTGTCGATGACTGCGACCGGGTCGAGGCTGCCCTCAAGGTAGGCCTGCTGCAGGGTGGCTATCGTCAGCGCTTGGGCGGTTGTGGTTTTCATGTGCACCTTCTTGAATACAAGATCGCATTCAAGAAAAGCGATTACCGTGCCACCCTGGAAATTTCTCCTAAGCTGCTGTTTTCAATGGATACGTCACTGGGGTGTAGCGCTGACATCCCAGGCCGGCGCCCCGTGCTGGTGCGCCAGGCACTGGCTCGGTGCTCCAAGGACGGCGCGGGGAAAAATGGCGGAGGTCAGCGCCCAGGAGGAAGGGCCGGATCGCGGTGGCACCCGCGCAATCCGGTCTCGCCGCATAAGAAAAACACGGGGCAATCACCGGAGCCGATAAAAGCGCTCTTCCGTTTTCCGGTGCCTGAAAAGCCCGGCGGGCCGCCACTTCAGCCGGCTAGCCTTAATGCCTGTGCTCGCCCGCCAGCTCGACATCGTGCCGGAGACCCTGCTGCTGGACGTGAAAGGGCGGTGCAAGTCGGTGGACCTGCCGCCGCCGGACACCCGCCTCGAACGCCACCAGCCCACCTGGAACCTGGGCAGCAGCCTGTTCGACTGCTGCAATTACGCGAGGAAAGCATTGGGGGTGCGGGGTAGGCGGACGGCTCGATGCCATCTGCTTCAGACCGCACGGTGTGCCCACCAGCGCTTCAGATCGGCCAGGGCTGGTCCTCCCCTCTCCCCTCGCGGGGCGTAGGTGGAAAAAGCGGAGCGCTCAGTGGCCGGCAGGTCGCTGGGGCGGGACGCGGAGCAGGGGGAGCGCTCACGGGACTGAAACGTGGTCGCCCCTTGCGGGGCGTCCCCCTCTCCCCGGCCCTCTCCCTCAAGGGGAGAGGGGGAATACGGCGACACTCGCCGCTTGGCGAGCTGAACTGAACCACAGGGTGCGCAGGGTGAGGCCCAGCGACCCTCGTCAGTATCACTCAGGCGCTATCGCCACTACCTCCGCCAAAACCGCTACAGCTCCACCGCCCCCCCCAACCTCAACACCCCGGCCTCCCCCGCCCCGGATGCCCCTGCACGGACACGGCAGCAGCCTCTTCCACCGGATACCCCGCCTGACCGCCCCCCGGCGCCACCACAGGCTCCTCGCACCCCGTCAGCCCATCTCCCCGCGGCCCGGCCAGCGCCGGCCAGGCGTGCCACAGATAGGCGGCGAACGCCGCCGCCCACAGTCCACCGGAAAGCGCCAGCAGCACGGGCATGCCGGCGGCGCCCAGCGCGGTGCCGGCGGCGGCGCGCATCAGCGCCGCCAGCACCAGCAGCGAGGCCGCCAGCGGCAGCCAGGGGCGGCGGTCCAGCCACAGGCCGGCGTGGATGCGGCCGGCCATGGTCATCACCGCGAAGATGGACAGGCCCATCGCACCGGCCATCAGCAGGTGCCGGCCGGCCGAGGGCGCCAGCGGCGCACCCAGCCAGGCGGCGCCCAGCAGGCCGTAGCCGAGCGCGATCAGCCAGTAGCTGGCGTACAGCATCAGCGCCCAGCGGGTGAACAGCCGGCGGCCGACATGCCAGTCGTTGAGCAGGTGCAGCATGGCCGCCGCCGCGGCCAGCGCGGTCCAGCCGCTCACCGCGTCGTCGCCCAGCACGAACTCCACCAGGGTGCAGGCGGCGATGGTGAAGATCGCCAGATTGCGCCGCGGCGGCCGGGCGAGATACACCGCCTCCGGCGCCGGCGCGCCCGGCCGGCCCTGCTCCATATAGCCATTCACCACGCTCATGGAGATGCGGCTGGTGGCGATCACGATCAGCGCCATCATCGCGCCCACCGCCGCATGCAGCCAGGCGAGCGCATCCGCGCCCAGCGCCAGCGCGGCGAAGAAGCCCGCCTGCAGCAGCATCAGCGCCGCCAGCGCCCAGGCGAAGCTGACATGCGCCCGCGCCGGATCGCGCCACAGCGGCGGTGCCAGGTGGGCGAGCAGCAGCAGCCACAGCGCCAGGTTGCACAGGGCCGCCGGCCACAGCCCCAGCGCTGCCGGCCACCAGGCCGCCGCTGCATAGGCCAGCCGCGCCGCCAGCCACAGCAGCACCAGCCGTACCAACGGCCGCCGGCCCAGGGGCGCGGTGGCGGTGAATTCCGGCACCGCCGTCAGCGTGAAGCCGGCGATGGCAGCGGTGGCGAAGCCGAAGATCAGCTCGTGCGCATGCCACAGCAGCGCGCCGCCCGGCGGCTGCCACGCCGGCAGCGCCCCCTTCAGCACCAGCAGCCACACCAGCATGAACAGCGGCGCGCAGGCGGCGGTGAGCAGGAAGAAGGGCCGGAAGCCGCACATGAACACCGGCAGTCCCTGGCGGGACCGGCCCATGGCGATCGGGTCCATTGCAGGCCGCTCCATTGCGGTTGGGCCAATTCCAGGCAGGCCCGTTTCCCAACCTGTCGCGGGCGGCGCCCTGTCGCTTCGGCCCGTCTCGTCTCTGCTCCCGCTCATACCGAACACCCTGCGTGCCGCGCGTGCTCGCCCTGCGCCACCGACAGCACGCCCTTCGTGAGGCCGAAGCCGATGCGCACCTCCTCCGCCTGCAGCAGTTCGGCGGTGGTCTGGTACACCCACAGATCGCTGCGCTCCTCCTGCGGCAGCGGCAGGGTGAACTCCCGTGCCAGCCGGCCGGGGTCGGGCACCATCATCAGGATGCGGTCGGCCAGGCGCACCGCTTCCATCAGGTCGTGAGTGATCATCAGCACCGCGGTACCCCGCCGCAGCACCTGCTCGCGCAGCAGGCCGTAGAGCTCCATCTTCAGGCCGATGTCCAGCGCGGAGAAAGGCTCGTCCAGCAGCAGCAGGTCGGGCAGCACCGCCAGCGCACGCGCCAGCGACACCCGGCTCTGCATGCCGCCGGAGAGCTCGTGCGGGTACTTGGCCAGATCCTCTTCCGCCAGCCCCATGCGCAGTCCGAGATCCATGGCCCGGCGGCGGCGCGCCTTGCGCGGCACGCCCAGCGCCTTGAGGCCGAGGGCGATGTTGTCCAGCGCCCGCTTCCACGGCATCAGGCGCGGCTCCTGGAACATGCAGCCGATGCCGCGGAAATCCGACTGGATGAGGGCTTCGGAGGGTGTCAGCAGGCCGGCCACCACATGCAGCAGCGTGCTCTTGCCGCAGCCGGAGGGGCCGACCAGCGCCAGCGTTTCGCCGGCGTGGAGATCCAGGCCGACGTCGGCCAGCACTTCCTTGAGGCCGTAGCGGTGATACAGGTGGCGGATGTGCAGCGCGTTCATCGGCCGGCCTCCGGCCGCCAGCGCTCCACCCGGCGCTTGACCGGCTCCAGCAGCAGGTATTCCACCGCCAGCAGCAGGCCCAGCACCGCGGCGATCCAGGCCAGCGTGGTGGCGGTGTCGAGCTGGGCGCGGGATACCGCCAGCGCGGCGCCCACGCCATCCACCGTGGTCAGCAGCTCGGCCATCACCACCACCTTCCACGACATGCCGAGCGCAGTGATCCAGGCCGGGAACAGGTAGGAGGCCACATGCGGCAGATAGACGTCGGTGAGCAGCATGTGGCCGGGCAGGCGGTAGGCGCGGGCGACGTCCTTCAGCGCGTTGTCCAGCGTGCGCGCGCCCTGCATGGCGCCGGCGAAGACGATGGGGAAACAGGCGACGAACACGGTGAATACCGGCGTGGCGTCGCCCATGCCGAACCACAGCATGGCCAGCACCAGCCAGGCGATGGGCGGCATGCCCAGCAGCAGCGTCACCAGCGGCCGCGACACCATGGCCGCCGTCAGCGAGCGGCCGGCCAGCAGGCCGAGCGCGCTGCCCACCGCCAGCGCCATGCCCAGGCCGTACAGGGTGCGGCGGGCGGAGATCACCAGCTCCGGCGTGGCCACGCCGCTGGCGAACAGCTCGGCCAGACGCTGGAAGCTCGCCACCGGGCCGGGCAGCACCAATTCGCCATAGACGCGGCCGCCGAACTCCCACAGCGCACAGAACAGCAGCACGCTGGCGATCGCGCCCCAGCCACTCCACAGGTAGGCCAGAGTCGCCGCCAGCGCGCCGCGCAGCGCTTCGAGCACCGCCCTCATGGTCTGGGTTCTCCGCCGTAGAAGGCGGCATCCGGCAGGCGGCCGCCGACCATCGCCGCCTGGCGCGCCAGCAGCGGGCGGAAGAAGGCCTCCAGCTCCGGCCGGGCCTGGGCGGCGGTGGCATAGTGGCGCGGCAGCACCGCCACCGAATCGGCCACCGCCTCGGGCGTCAGCATGTCGAAGTGGCTGGCCACCATATGGCCGCAGGCTTCCGGGTTGGCGATGCACCAGCGCAGCGAGGCGGCGTAGGCGGCTTCGAAGCGCGCCGCCAGCACCGGCTCGGTGCCGGTCTTGCCGAGCGCGGCCACGCCGGCCTGCGGAATGCGTGCCTCGCCGCCCAGCACCCGGCCCCATTCCTCCTGCAGGTTCACGCTGCGGTACAGCTCCGGCGCCACCACCGAGATGGGGAAGGAGCGCGTCTTGCGCAGCGCCATGGACACCATGGGCTCGGCCAGCAGGGCGTGATCCACCCGCCGCATCACCAGCAGCTGCAGCGCATCCATCGGCGTGGCGGTGTAGCGCAGGCGGAAATCCTTGCGCGGGTCCAGACCCTGCTGCTCGGCGAGATGGCTGAACACGATGTCCGGCATGTCGGCGCGGAAAGGGAGGGCGATCTCCTCACCGCGGAAGTCGGCCAGCGTCCGCATGTCCGCCCGGCGCGACACCATCCACAGCACGCCCCACATGGAGACATTGAGCAGGCGCAGCGGCACGCCGCGGTTGTAGAGGTTGGCGGCGACGTTGGTGGGCATGGCGACGTAGTCCCCGCCCTGCCCCACCGCCAGCGCGCGCAGCTGGTCGGGGTCGCGCCAGGGGGTGAAGCTCAGCGTCAGGCCGTGCTCGCGCAGCACCTGCTTGTCGACCATGTGCAGCAGCGGAAAGCTGACCGCCGCCGCCGGCCCGGACAGCCGCAGCATGCCGGCGGCCGGCGCGGCGGCATTGGACGCGTTGGCGGCGGCCTGGCCGTGGCCCAGGCTCGCCCGCGCCAGCAGCGGCAAGGCCAGCGCCGCGCGCAGCAGGGCGCGGCGGTTCGAAGAAGGACGAGAGGCGGACATGGCGGTTTCCTGTTGCGGCTCCGCCGTCGGCCGCGGCGCCAGGGCCAAACCCTTACGCGCGCGACGCGGCAGCAGCCCGGGCGGACGAATGGGGAAAGTCTGGCCCAAGGGCCCGCCGACGGCCCTTGATTCTGGTCATTTACAGCAAGAAAAAACAGCAGCTTCCGGCTCAAACGAGAGAACCTCTCAATTGATGACAATCATCAAAAGCCCTCCCTCTCCCACCCAGGGCTCAGTGCAATCAACGCCCTTTCCTAGTGCTGCCGAACACTTCTCCAGCCCCAGGCGAGGCCGATCACCGCCGCCACCAGCGAGCCCAGCAGCACGCCCAGCTTGGCGGCGCCGAGCAGGTTCCCGTCGGGGAAGGCCAGCATGGCGATGAAGATGGACATGGTGAAACCGATGCCGGCCAGCAGGCCGACCACGCACACCCCCGCCCAGCCGACGCCCGGCGGCAGCCGGCACCAGCCCAGCCGCACCGCCAGCCAGCTGGCGGCGATCACGCCCACCGGCTTGCCCGCCACCAGCGCCACCATCACGCCCGTCATCACACTCCAGGCGCCGCTGGCCTCCAGGTCCACGCCGCCCAGGCTGACGCCGGCGTTGGCGAGCGCGAACAGCGGCATCACGCCGTAAGCCACCCAGGGATGCAGCGCCATCTGCACCCGAGTCACCGGCGCGATCAATTCGCGCTGGGCGCGGCGCAGGCGCTGCAGCGGCTCCACCAGCGGCTGCGGGCCAGCATCCCCGCTGGCACGGGCGCAGATGTCCTGGATCGCCCGGCTGGCCGCCTCCAGCGGCCGCTCGCGCATGCGCGCCGGCAGCACCGGCGTCATCATTCCCAGCACCACGCCGGCAAGGGTCGGATGGGCGCCGGTCTGCAGCAGGCCGATCCACAGCACCGCGCCCGGCAGCACGTAGGCATAGGCCGAGCCGACGCCGATGCGCTGCAGCCCGAGCACCAGGGCGATGCCGATGGCGGCCACGAGCAAGCCGGCGTAGTCCAGCCCGCCGGAATAGAACAGGGCGATGATCAGCACCGCGACGATGTCGTCGATGATGGCCAGCGCCAGCAGGAACACCCGCAAACCGCCGGGAATGGACTTGCCCAGCAGCGCCAGCACGCCGACGGCGAAGGCGATGTCGGTCGCGGTCGGCACCGCCCAGCCCTGCCGCTGCACGGCATCGCCGCCGTTGATGGCGAGGAAGATCAGCGCCGGCACCGTCACCCCGCCCAGCGCCGCCGCCAGCGGCAGTGCCGCGAGCTTGAGGCTGGCGAGCGCGCCCTCGTGGATCTCGCGCCGTATCTCCATGCCGACGACGAGAAAGAACAAGGTCATCAGCGCGTCATTGATCCAGAAATGCAGCGAGCGCGAAAACACCAGATCGCCCAGCCCGATGCTGAACGGCGCATGCCACAGCGCCTCGTAGCTGGCGGCGAAGGGCGAATTGGCCCAGATCAGCGCAATGGCGGCCGCAAACAGCAGCACGACACCACTGAAGGCTTCGATGTGGAGGAAACGGGAGAGGGTGGAAAGGGCGCGCTCGGCCAGGATTTGCGCGCGCGGCAGCGTATGCCGGGACGGATCTCGGGACATGGTCAGGACTCCGCGCGGCGGCCCGACCGCGCAATGCATCTTTAACCTGTCCCGCCGCGACATGCGGCTGACACCCGGGGCGGATTCTAGACGCGCCTGCCGCGGCCGGACAAGCCGGGCAGTCCGCCCCGGCGCGGTGAACGTCATGAAGCCTTCGAAGCGGCCGGCTCAGCCGCGCGGCCCGGGCACGGGCCCGCAAGCGCACCGCGCCTGGCTATGATGCCGGCGCGCATCCGTCATCAACCGGTCGTCATCCGCAGGAAGCTGTCCATGCGCCCCACCGCTCTGTCCGTCCGCCGCCTGCTGTCCATCAGCGTGTTCGCCGCGGTCTGCGCGCCGCTGCCCGCCGTGGCCACCGAGGCCACCGAGGCCGCCGACCAGGCGCTCTCCGGCGAGTGGCTCAGCGACTGCCAGCCGATCGGCCGCGACGGCCGCCACGGCCTCCTCACCCGCGTGGCCCTGGGCCCGGGCAGCGTGCAGGCGCGCGCCACCCTGTACGCCGATCCGGCGTGCACGAAACCCAGCGCCGAAGCGCGCTACGAGGGGGCACTGCTGGAAGTTCGCGCCGAAGGCGATGGCCGCCACGCCTTCGAACACCGCGTCACCACCATCAGCCTGACACTGACCGACACCCAGGTCGCCGCCCAGTACAACGCCAGGCCGGACACCGTCGGTTGCGGCTTGAGCGACTGGCAGCCTGGCATCGCCCGGGACATCAGCGGCCGGCACTGCACCGCCTTCCGCTTCGCCGCCACCGGCACCGTGCTGCACGAGCGCGCCTGGCTCAGCGGCGAACCCGGCAAGGAGCAGCTCCACTTCGGCAGCCTGCCGCTGGCCTGGGATGCCGACAGCGCGGAGAAACGCGCCGAAACCCCCAGCCCGGTCGCCTTCCGCCGCGCAAGGGCAGCTGCAGACGCCCAATAGCCGGCCCCCCAAGGCAGGCACTATCCGGCCCTCCTTCTCCTGATCCAATCGAGGGCTGCGCGGAAGAGCAGGACAAGGAGCGCCGGCACGACGCAGAAGAACAGGACGATCCAGCAGTAGTGGAAGGCCATGTTGGCAAGCAGGGCGCCGTCCTGGTGCCGGGCTTGCAGCGCGTATGCGGCCACTGCAAACAGTGGCGCCACCAGCACCGCCAGGGCAACAGCCACGCCGGCCGCGACCAGCTCGTCCGCGAGCAGCGCTGCCGGCAGCAGGCAGAGGAAAGCCAGATACGCGGGAAACAGCAGCGGAGCCGGCAATGCATTGAGCCAGTCGGGGATGTGCAGCACCTTTGCCCAAAGGAACAGGTCGCCCCACATGAGCATCGCTGCCGCAAGCGGAAGCAGGCTGGCGAACGCGGCCAGCAGGTTCCGTTTTCTCGTCAGTGCTTCACCGAGGCGCCACACCAGGTTGTCGTAGCTGCTGCTCTTGCTCCTAACCATCCTCGGCGCTCCCCTGCCAGCTACCGATCCCGCCGCGCTTACTGGCAGGAGATATTGGTGAAGCCCACCGAGCCGCTGGCAGGCCCGCCGCCAAGGAACTGGCAGCCTGCGCCCAACGCCACGTTGCCGGTGGAGCCGCTGGCGAAGCTGGTCCACTGGTTGCCGGAAAGGACGTAGCGGAGGCCGGCGGTGGTGGCCTCCAGGGTATTGCCGCTGACGGTGGCATTGGCCGCGCTGTCGGCGAGCAGGGCGACGACCCCGGCGGAGGTGGAGGAAGCGGCAACGGTATTGCCGGTGATGACGGCGTTGTTGGTGCTTCTCAGGTCCACCCCGTAGATGCCGCCGGTGCGGAAGACGGTGATGGTGTTGTCGCGGATGGTGACGTCGTTGAAGCCCTGCGCATCGATGGCGGCAGCGTTGATCGGCTGGGCAGTGATGGTGAGCCCGGCCAGGGTGGCGCCGTCATTCAAGCGGATGGCATTGGAGGCGCTACTGCCGGAATTGATGGTGGCCCCCGCCAGGTTCAGGGTAGCGGTCTGGCCGGAGGCGCCGCGCACCACCAGGGCACCGCCGCCGATGAGGGTCTGGCCCTGGGACAGGGTGAGCATGGAAGTGGTGCTGAAAGAGCCGGTGACAATCACCATGCTGTTGCTGCCAGCGCTGTTCAGGGCGGTCTGCAGGCCGGCGCCGGAGGTGGTGGCACCACTCACCACGGTGAAGCTCTGGCCGCCGGCGGTAGCGGTTGCCGTTTCCACCACCGCCGGCGTGGAAGCGGCAACCCGGCGCTGGGTGACGACGTCCACATCCCGCACCACCGGCGCCGTCATGCGGCGCGCCTGCAGGGACAGGCCGGAGCGGCCCTGCGCCACCGTGCCCAGCGGGATGCGCAGGCGCAGGGCGATGAAGGACTGGCTTCCGCGCCTGTCGTCGTGCTGGGTTTCCGCGCCGAGGAAAAGGCCGGCGCCGCGGCCCAGGGCCGGCAGCTCATCCACCGCCAGTTCCACCCGGGCGCGGGGGCCTTCCACCGTCACCCCGGCGTCACTGAAATGGTAGCCGCCCAGGTAAAAACGCAGCTGGCGGCTGCCTTCGCTGTCGAACAGCGGCGCCCGCCAGCCCACTTCCAGGTCGTAGCCCTTGAGGGCGCGCTCTTCCCAGGTGGTGGAAGCGGCGGTGCTGATCTGCACCTCGGTGCCGACGATGCTGGCGGTGCTGGCGCCGCCGCCGGTGGAGCCCAGGCCGCGGGTCTTGTCGCCCTGGGGGAGATAGGCGTTGGCGCGGAAGTCCCAGTCCCGGCCCAGGGCTTCCGCCCCCAGGGTGGTCTGGTTGAAGTAATGGCCCTGCTCGCTGCGGCGGCGGTCGAAATAGCCGTAGGCGCCAAGGTTCCAGCCGCTTTCATGCATGTGGCGCACGCCCAGGCCGAAGTTGCCCTCCCGGCTGCTGTCATCGTCGAAGCGGCCCCGCAGGTTGGCGAAGTAGAGGGTGCGGGCGTCCTGCGCGAGCGGGGCGAGAATGTCGATTTCCCCCAGGCTGCGCTTGCTTCCCACCTTCGCTTCCAGGTCGATGTGGGCGCCCCATTTGGGCGCGGCGAAGTCCTGAGCGGCGGCCTTGCCGGCGACGATGGAGAGCAGCAGCAGGCACAGGCCGGGAGCCAGCCGCCCCAGGGCGCCACCTCCAGGGGAAACACCGCCACGACGGCTGTTGTTCCGGGGAGACAGGGCGGGAAGCGGGTGGCTCATGGTGGGGAAATCCTCGGCAGGAATTTGAAATGCCGCGAGATTACCTCAGTTCCATGGCGCCACCCCCTGCGCATATGCGCTTAACACGGGAACCGATCACGCCCTCATTCCCGCCAGCCCGCGAGCGTGCGCCGGATGCGCCGCCGGAAGCCTTCCACCTGCGCCTCATCCAGGCGCTCCGCCTTGTACAGCGACAGCGCCTGCAGCCGGCAGGCCGGGGCGCAGGTGCCGAGCAGCGCGGTTTTCAGCACCCGCTTCACCGGCTGGCGCAGCACCAGGCGATCCACCCACCAGGGCGAGCCCAGGCTGGTGATCATCAGCGCCTGGCGCAGCTTGAGCAGCCGCGGCTGGAGGGCACCGAGGTCGGCGGCATGGTCGTAGGCGAAGCCGGGCGCCCAGACGCGGTCGAACCAGCCCTTGAGCATGGCCGGAAAGCCGAACCACCAGGTGGGGAAGACCAGCACCAGTGCCTCGGCCGCCAGCAGGCGGTCCACCTGGGCCCGCACCGCGCCGGCATCGAACCCGTCGGCGTAGTAGCTGCGCCGCTCTTCGGCGCGCAGCGCGGGCGCAAAGGCGCTGGCGTAGAGATCCTCGACCACCACTTCATGGCCGGCGGCGCCGAGCGTTTCGATGGCGGTCCGGGCCAGCGCCTGGCACAGGCTGTCCGTGAGCGGATGGGCAACGACGACCAGACATTTCATGCTGAAACCTTCTCCTCCTTGAAGTCCGGGATGCGCATGGCGCAATGGCCGGCTGGCCCTCAGACGCCGGGCGTCTCCCGCGCCGGCGCTGCCCCCTCAACCGCCACCGCCTCCCCCGCCGCACTCGCAGTCGATAGCGCGCGGATGCAGTTGCGGCCGGCGCGCTTGGCTTCGTACATCTGGCTGTCGGCCTGCGCCAGCGCCTGCAGCAGGTCGGCGGCGCTGGCGACCGGGGCGAGGCCGAAGCTGGCGGTCACCGTGTCGGGCATGGCGTCGAAGCGGTGGCGGGCGAGCTGCGCCTGGATGCGCTGGGCGACTTCGGCAGCGGCTTCCGGGCCGGCGCGGCCCAGCAGCACGACGAACTCCTCGCCGCCGAAGCGGGCGACCACGTCGTCGTCGCGCACCTGCGCCAGCAGCACCCGGGCAACGCCCTGCAGCACCTGGTCGCCGGCCGCATGGCCCCAGGCGTCGTTCACCTGCTTGAAGTGGTCGAGGTCGCAGGCCAGCAGGGTCCACGGCCCCAGCCGGCGGTCTTCCAGGCGGGCACTGGCGACTTCGATGAAGGCGCGGCGGTTGAACAGGCCGGTGAGGCTGTCGTGGTCGCGCTCCTCGCGCAGCGCGCGGGTCACATCGCGCACCGCGCAGGCCAGCAACATGCACATGAAGCCGATGCCGAACACCAGCGTGCCGGCCAGCAGCACCTGCCAGTAGCCGGAGCGGGTCAGCCGCGGGATCTCGTCGAAGGGAATCACCCAGGCGACCAGCACCACCCGCAGCAGGCAGTACGCCAGCAGCGTGACGTAGGAGAACTTGAGCAGGCGCTCCAGCCAGTCGCCGCCGGTGGCGCTGCGCATCACGCCGCGCAAGGGCAGCATGAGCATGGCGGCGACGCCGGCGGTGAGCCACACCGCGCGGGCGCCGATACGGTCGTCTATCCAGGAGTGGTAGAACAGCAGGGCCAGCGTGAGGCCGCCGATCAGCAGGCCCGACCAGGACCGCAGCACCTGGCCGTGGCGCATCGCCAGCCCGCGCGCCAGCGACCACAGGCCGACCATGTACAGCAGGCCGGTGAGCACCGCCCAGCGCGCCAGCTCGGCATTGCTCATCGCGCTCTGCGCCGCCAGCGCCACCGCCGGCAGCATGTAGCCGGCCGCCATCCAGGGCAGGAAACGCTGCTGCCTCAGCACGCTCCAGCAGGCGAGCAGAGCAATGCCCAGCAGGCCGAAGCCGACGGGCACGATCAACTCGAAATAGGGGCTGGAGTGCAAGATGGGGGTGAAGCCGGGGCGGGAGCGGCGATTCTAATCGAGCCGTGTCGAATCCCGCTTTCGTGTCCCCCGCCCGCAACACCGCGGCCATTCCGGCCCCGCCGCGCGCCGGTGGCGGCAACGGACGGCAAACCCCGGATCCGGGCATCCGCCGCCTTGCCTATCCATGACGTAGAACTAGACTTCCGCGGCACACGAACAGCACGGGAGAGGGAGATGAAGGCAGCGGATTTTCACGCGGTGGCGGCGCCGGTGGTGGAGCGGCTGAAGGCGGAAGGGCTGGACCAGCGGCGCTACAGCGATGTGCTGGATGGCGCCGGCCACCAGTATGTGGACCTGGTGATGGAGGGCGGCGGCGTGCTCGGCGTCGCGCTGCTGGGCTACATCTATGTGCTGGAGCAAGCCGGGCTGCGCTTCGTCTGCCTGGGCGGCGCCTCGGCCGGCTCCATCACCGCGCTGGCGCTGGCGGCGCTGGACGAGCCGGCGCGGGCGAAGAGCGATGCCCTGATCGAAGTGGTCGCCAACATGCCGATGGCCAGCTTCATCGACGGCAAGGACGACAAGGACGACGACGCGCCCGACTTCATCAACACCATGCTGAAGCGCCCCGGCCTCATCAAGGGCTTCTGGAAGGGCATGCAGATCCTGGACAACCTGGACGAGATCATGGGCCTCAACCGCGGCGACCGCTTCCATGCCTGGCTGAGCACGGTGCTCGCCAACGCCGGCATCCAGAGCACCGCCGGCCTGCGCGCCCGCATGGCCGCCACCCCGCCGGGCTGGCATCTGCGCGAGGACAGCCCGCACCGCGCCTCGCAGCTGGACGGCAAGGCCCAGCTGCCCGCGCTGGACGCGGGCAAGGACTACCTGTGCATCGTCGCCGCCGACATCGCCACCGAGACCAAGGTGGAATTCCCGCGCATGGCCGGGCTGTACTGGGACGAGCCGGACGCGGTGAACCCGGCCGACTACGCCCGCTGCTCCATGTCCATCCCGGTCTTCTTCCGCCCCTTCCGCCGGCCGCTGAAGGTCCGCGACCCGGCCCACCTGGCGCAGTGGTGCGAGCAGGCCGGCCTCAACGACGGCGACCTGCTGCCCGACCGCGATCCGCCCTTCCCGCCGCCGGAGGCCTGCTTCATCGACGGCGGCGTGCTCTCCAACTTCCCCATCGACGCCTTCCACAACACCTACAAGGTGCCCAGCCGCCCCACCTTCGGCGCCAAGCTGCAGTGGGACGACCGCAGCCACAGGATCGACAAGCTGTCCAAGCTCATCACCCAGACCTTCAACTCCGCCCGCCATTGCCTGGACTACGAGTTCATCCGCAAGAACCCGGACTTCAAGCAGCTGGTGGCCTACATCGATACCGCCGACCACGACTGGCTGAACTTCGAGATGGCCGACGCCGACAAGCTGGACCTGTTCCGCCGCGGCGCCGAAACCGCCCGCGCCTTCCTCGCCGGCTTCGACTGGGAGCGCTACAAGGCCACCCGCGAACACCTGATCAGCGCCTATGCGCTGGCCTGGCAGCCGCAGGTGGTGAAGGTGTGAGGGCCTGGGGCGGCGGGCCTTCCCGGCGCGGAGGAGGCAGCGGAACGGGCGCCGGGAAGGCGCCGCCTCAGAAGCTGTACTTCGCCGACACCACGAAGTTGCGCGGCGCGGCGAAGGTGCCGTAGTCGTTGGCCACGGTGCTGTAATAGCGCTTGTCGAAGGCGTTGTTGAGGTTGAGGGACAGCGCCAACTGCTTGCTCAGCGCGTAGCGCGCCATCAGGTTCACCACCGCCAGGCTGCCCTGGGTGTAGTTGCGCGCGGTGCCGCTGCCGAGGGCGCTCTGCCAGTTCAGCCCGCCGCCCACCGTCAGCTTCTCCAGCGCGCCGGCCAGGCGGTAGCTGGTGAACAACTTCAGGTTGTGCAGCGGCAGGTTGTTCAGCGTGCGCTCGCCGTCCTGGTCCTCCACCCGCGCATAGGCGTAGCCGGCGGAAAGCTGCCAGCCGGGCGCCAGTTCGCCGTTCAGCTCCAGCTCCACGCCCCTGGATTCGGTGCCGCCCAGCACGTCGTAGCGGTAGGTATCCACGTTCCACACCGCCAGGTTGTCCACATTGGTCTGGAACACCGACAGGCTGGAACTCAACCGCCCGCCGAAGAAGCTGGCCTTGACGCCGAGCTCGTAGCCCTCGCCCTCCTCCGGCGGCTCGGAGTTGCCGTTGATGGAGCTGATGTACTCGTCCTGCGGGCGGTAGATCTTGGTGTAGCTGCCGAACACCGACCACACGTCGTTCAGCGCATGCACCACGCCGGCGTAGGGCACGAACACGTTCTCCTTCTGCTTGCTCTCGCTGCTGCCGCTGCCGTAGGTGAGCGACTCCTGCTCGCGCTTCCAGAAGACCTTGCGCCCGCCCAGCAGCAGGCTGGTGGCGTCGGTGACGGTGAAGCGGGCGTTCAGGAAAACGCTGTGCTGCCGCTCGCGGCTATCGCTCTTGCCGGTTTCGACGAAGACCGGCTCGGCCGCATCGGCCCAGTCGTAGAAGTTGATCGCGGTGGTGTAGCCGGGGCGCGCGTAGCTGGGGCCCTTGCTCCGCAGCTGCGACAGGGTGAAGCCGGCGATCAGCTCGTGGGTCTTGCCGAACAGGGAGAAGGCGCCGGTGACATAGCCGTCCAGGTTGTCCTGCGTCGGCCGGCTGTTCCAGCGCGAGGGCAGCACATTGGTGCCGCTGCCGGTGGCCGCGTCCACACTGCCGGTGAGGCTGGCGACCTTGCCGTCGTACTTGTATTCAGTGTGGTTGTACTCCAGCTTGCCGATCCAGCCGCGGTCGAACTCATGCTCCACCGAGGCGAACACGCCGGTGGATTCATGCCGGTAATAGCGCCAGCGCTGGGTGGTGTTGTCCGACGGGTCCAGCGAAATGCGCTGGCCGTTGCTGAAGAACAGCGGCCGCCCCTGCAGCGGCGAGTCGGTGCGCTGGTTCATGTGGCTGAAGCCCAGCGTCAGCAGCGTGCGGTCGCCGAGATCGAACTCGCCTATGCCGTACAGCGCCAGCTTCTTCTGCTCGAAGCGGTCCGCCCAGGCGCCCTGCTCGCTGTAGTCGGCAACGAAGCGGCCACGGGCGGAGCCGCTGTCGTTCAGCGCGCCGGAGGCGTCCATGCCGAAGCCGTAGCGGTCCCAGCTGCCGGCCTGCGCGCTGACCGACACCTGCGGCCCGGCCGTCGGCCGCTTGCGGATCAGGTTGACGGTGGCGGCCGGCGAGCCCATGCCGTTCATGACGCCGGTGGCGCCACGCACGATCTCGATGCGGTCGTAGGCGGCGGTGTTCTCCAGGAAGGGGCTCATGCTGGAGGAGGTCGGCACGCCGTCCACCTGGTAGTTGCGCAGGTAGGTGCCTCGGGCATAGACGGCGGGGCCATCCTGGCCGAAGGTGCTGCGCTGCACGACGAGGCCGACGGCCGCGTCCATCGCATCCTCCAGGGTGTCCAGGCGCTGGTCTTCCATGCGCTGGCGCGTGAGCACGGTGATGGCCTGCGGCGTTTCCTGCAGCGACAGGTTCAGCCGGGTGGAGCTGCTGGTGGAGCCGGTGGTGTAGGAGCCGGTGCCTTCGGTGGTGGAACCCGGCGCCTTGCCTGACACCGTCACCGTACCCAGCGTCACCGGCTCCGGCGGCAGCCGCCGCAGGCGGTAGTGGCCGTCGGCATTGCGCTCGGCGGTGAGGCCGCTGCCTTCCAGCAGCGCGTCCAGCGCCGCATCCACGCCGTAGCTGCCCCGCACGCCGTGGCTGCTGCGGCCGGCGGCGAGTTCGCTGGTGCCGACGAGGAAGATGCCGGCTTCGGCGGAGAAGCGGGTCAGCACATCCGCCAGCGGACCGGCGGGGATGTCGTAGCGGCGCGCGCTGGGCTGGCCGGCATTGGCATTGGCGGCAGGCGCGGCGCTGGTCTGCGCCAGCGCCTCGTCGGCGGCGCCGGCCAGGGCGAGCAGGCCGCTGGCGCAGGCGAGGTGCAGCGCCAGCGTCAGCGGGCGCAGACGGGAGGGAGAAAGAACGGCGGTGCGCGCCGCGGTGGCGGCACTAAGGGGGCGGCAGGACATACAGCCTTATTCCTCAAGCAGGGTTGATCGGCGGTTCGAGCACCGCCATCGCTTGAACGAACGGGCTGCCGGCAGCCACCGCCGGGCCCATGGCCCGCCCGCGCCGCCACCGTCGGCAAGCGCGCGCCCTCCCTGGGGCGCGGCCGCCGATTGGCTGGTCCATCGTCGATGCGTGTTGCTCTTCCACTCCCTGAAACAAGCGAACCGCCAAAACCCGGAACCCCTTTTTGCAGCCAGGGCAAAAAAAGTTGCGGCGCGCGCTGAGGCGCGGAAGGGAAACAAGGAACACGGCGCTGGTTTTCAGCCGGCTTCGGCCGCTGTGATAGCGGAGAAAAACGGGCGATGGGCGAGGGAATGCGGGCGGCTGCGGCATCGCCCGGCACGAGCAGGTTCGAAAGCAATCCAGGGCCAGGGATGCAGCCGGACGCGGGGACGGCTGCGCAACTCAGGAGCCGGCCTTGCCAGCCGCCTTGTCGGCCGCTTTTCCGGCCTTCTCGCCCGTCGCCACCGCCTCGATGCTGACCCACCACGGCAGCGTGCGCCGCACCTGGATGGGCAGCGCGTAGGCCAGCAGCTTCAGCGCCTCGTCGGTGTCGTGCAGCGGGAAGCTGCCGAACACCCGCAGCCCGGCCACTTCCGGCGCCAGGCCCAGGTGGCCATGGCGGTAGCGGCGCAGCTCGCCCACCACTTCGGACAAGGGCACATTGTTGGCCGCCAGCACGCCGCGGCTCCAGGCCTCGCGGGCGATGTCCGCCGGCGCTTGCGCGCCCAGCGCGTCCCGGCCGAAGCGGATCTGCCGGCCGGCCTTGATGACGGCGCTGGCGGCACCTTCCGCTGTGCGCACCTCCACCGCGCCCTGGTAGACCGCGAGCAGGGTTTCTTCGCCATCCAGCCGCACGGTGAAGCGGGTACCCAGCGCCTGCAGCCGGCCCTGCGGCGTATGGACGAAGAAGGGGCGGCCGGCCTCGTGCGCGGTCTCGACCAGGATCTCGCCGGCCAGCAGTTGCAGCCGGCGGGCGTCGGCGCCGTAGTCCAGGTTGAAGGCGGTGGCGGTGTTGAGCCAGACGCGGCTGCCGTCCGCCAGCACCACCTCGCGGATCTCGCCGGTGGCGGTGCGATGATCCGCCCGCCAGGCCTGCGCCATCAGCGGCAGCGGCGTGTGGCGCCAGGTGGCCCAGCCGAGCAGGCCGCTGCCGCCGAACAGGGCGATGCCGGCCAGCAGCCGGCGGCGCTGCAGCACCCGCTGGTTGGCCGCCCACAAGCCGTCGGCGGTGGCCTGCGGCGCCTGCGTGGCCTGGAGGGGCTCGAAGCTGCGGCTGACGGCTTCGACGTAGGACCAGGCGTGGCGGTGGTCCGCATCGCGCTCCAGCCAGCGCGACCATTCGAGGCGGTCGCCATCGGTGGCGACGCCGGAGCGCAGCAGCGCATACCAATCGGCCGCCTGCTCCATCGCCTCGTGCGGCGGCTCCTGGGCGTCGGCGGTACCCACCGGGCCGGCATGGGGAAGCGCAAGGCTCATGCGTGCCGCGCGGCCTACCAACCCGGCCCGCCGGCCATCAGCTCGCCAGCGGTCTGGCGCGCCTGCAGGCGCATGCAGCGCAACATGCCCTGGGAGACGTACTTGCGCACCATGCGGTCGGACACGCCCAGCACCTCGGCCACCTCGCGGTCGCTCATCTGGCAGACGGCGGCCAGCAGGAAGGCGCGCGCCGCCTTGGGCGACAGGTCCAGCAGCATGGCGCCGATCTCGTGCAGCGCCTCCAGCACCATGGCCTGGCGCTCGGCCGAAGGCGCGTGCTCCTGCGGCCGCCCCGCCAGCGTTTCCAGCCAGGCCTGCTCGATCTCGCGCCGGTGCCACAGGTTGATGCACATGTCCCGCGCCATCGCCCGCAGGTAGCCGCGCGCCTCGCCAAAGCTGTCGAAGCCGCGTGGAGCCGGCTTGAGGATGAGGCGCAGGAAGGCGTCGTGCGCCAGATCGGCGGCATCGGCGGCGTTGTTCAGCCGCCGCAGTAGCCAGGTCTGCAGCCAGCCGTGGTGGTCGCAGTAGAGGGTTTCGACGCTGGGAGGAATTGCGTAGTCGGATGCGCTCACGAGCCGGTCGCCTGGATCTCATGCGGCGCGGCCGGAGCTGGCGGCGACATCAACGCAAATGAGAATTGATCCTAATTATATCCGGCGACGTAGGGGTCGCAAGCCTGGCGGGAACCAGGAAAGGCGCTCAGCGAGCGGGATTCATGCGATGGGGATAGGGTAGCTTGCCGCGGCGGCCCACCGCTCCACCTCACAGCCCTCGCCCACCCACCGCGCAAGCCGACAAGGTATCCGCCGCCAGCTCCAGCGCCGCCTTGGCTTCGGCCACCGGCAGCACCCGCTCCGGCGTCACCCCGTTCTTCACCGCCACCAGTTCGGCGGCGATGGAGACGGCGATCTCGCCCGGCGTGCGGCTGCCGATGTAGAGGCCAGCCGGGCCGCGCAGGGCGGCGACCTGGGGTTCGCTGAGGTCGAACTCGCGCAGCCGTTCGCGGCGGGCGGCGTTGTTGCGGCGGGAACCCAGCGCGGCGACGTAGAAGGCGGGCGAGCGCAGGGCTTCCATCAGCGCGAGGTCGTCGAGCTTGGGGTCGT
>Ga0206117_100202_pt1 | contig 89937 bp, 80 predicted proteins | sample 3A5Ametagenome_FD_177997 | JGI IMG/M metagenome (GOLD analysis project Ga0206117, IMG submission 177997) | Enriched microbial communities from leaf-cutter ant dump, University of Wisconsin, Madison, United States - 3A5A | ecosystem: Environmental > Terrestrial > Nest > Insects nest > Nest dump... | reverse complement strand
ACCTGCGCCTGCTGTCCAGCGGCCCGCGCACCGGCATCAACGAGATCAACCTGCCGGCGCGCCAGCCAGGCAGCTCGATCATGCCAGGCAAGGTCAACCCGGTTATCCCCGAAGCCGTCAACCAGGTGGCCTTCGCCATCATGGGCAACGACCTGGCCCTGACCGTCGCTGCCGAAGGCGGCCAGCTGCAACTGAACGTCATGGAACCGCTGATCGCCTACAAGATCTTCGACTCCATCCGTCTGCTGCAGCGCGCCATGGACATGCTGCGCGAGCACTGCATCGTCGGCATCACCGCCAACGAACAGCGCTGCCGTGAACTGGTCGAGCACTCCATCGGCCTGGTCACCGCCCTGAACCCTTACATCGGCTACGAAAACGCCACCCGTATCGCCCGTATCGCGCTGGAAAGCGGCCGCGGCGTGCTGGAACTGGTGCGCGAGGAAGGCCTGCTGGACGAAGCGATGCTCAACGACATCCTGCGTCCGGAAAACATGATCGCTCCGCGTCTGGTTCCGCTGAAGGCGTAACCCTGCGCGACAACCGTCTCACCAGGTCGAGGGACTAGACACCTCTCACCTTTCAAGGGCCCACGGCTTACACCCCTGGGTCCTTTTTTTATGCGCGCGAAACACCTCGCCATGCGATCCGTCTTACGGCGCTGCTCCGGATGTCGTACTGTGCCCGGCTACGAACAAGATCGACCATGGAGAATGGCGCATGACTTCGGCGTCCCCCCACCCCGCTCGCAGCATCATGGTGCTGTACACCGGCGGCACCATCGGCATGCAGGCCGGTGCCAACGGCCTGACCCCCGCCTCCGGTTTCGAACAGCGCATGCGCGCCGGGTTATCCACAAGGACCGACCTGGCCCCCTGGCGCTTTCGCGAGATGGCACCGCTGATCGACAGCGCCAACATGACCCCGCAGTACTGGCAGCGCCTGCGCACGGCGATCGTCGAAGCGATCGATTCCGGCTGCGATGCCGTACTGGTCCTGCATGGCACCGACACCCTGGCCTACAGCGCGGCGGCCATGAGCTTCCAGTTGCTCGGACTGGAAGCGCCGGTGCTTTTCACTGGCTCGATGCTGCCGGCAGGCGTGGCTGACAGCGATGCCTGGGAAAACCTGACCGGCGCCCTGCAGGCCTTGAGCCTTGGCCAACCGAGCGGCGTTCAGCTGTTCTTCCATGGCGAGTTGCTGCCGCCACACCGCACCGCCAAGGTGCGCAGCGCGGGCCGCCATCCCTTCGTCGCCCTTGCGCGCACGGCTTCGGCGAGCGAAACCCCTGCCCTGCCCGCCGCACTGGATTATCGCCAGGCGCGCCAGCCTGTGGATATCGCCGTGCTGCCGCTGGTGCCGGGCTTCTCCTCGGACCTGCTGCGTGCGGTTATCCACAGCGGGGCGCAGGGCCTGGTGCTCGAATGCTTCGGCAGCGGCACCGGCCCCGGCGGCGACCCTGACTTCCTCGCCGCGCTGCAACAGGCGCACGCCCGCGACCTCGTGGTGGTGGCGGTCACCCAATGCCACGAAGGCGGCGTCGAGCTGGATATCTACGAAGCCGGTAGCCGCCTGCGCCAGGCCGGCGTGCTGTCCGGTGGCGGCATGACCCGCGAAGCGGCGTTCGGCAAGCTGCAGTTGTTGCTCGGTAGCGGCCTGCCGGTGCAGGAAGTGCGCCGCCTGGTGGAGGTGGATCTGGCTGGCGAGTTGCGCTGAAGGCATGCAATTTGCTCGCTTCCCGAACAGTCCAACAGCCCGGTATCGAGCATGCTGCACTCTCACCTGACCACCCTGCACGCGGTTTCCCTGGTCCTCCAGACCTTCCAGGACCAGGGCCTGAGCGACGCCGCCCTGCTGCAGGGCAGCGGCATCCGTGCCGCTGACCTGGGCCGCGCCGACTCGCGCATCACCACCCGCCAGGAACTGCAGGTGTGCGCCAATGCGGTGGCCCAGCGCCGCGATATCGGCCTGGAACTGGGGCGGCGCATGCACGTTTCCTCCTACGGCATGCTCGGCTACGCCCTGCTGTCCAGTGCCACCTTAGGTGACGCTTTGCGCCTGGCCCTGCGCTACCCCGCGCTGCTGGGAACATTCTTCCGCCTGCACCTGATCGAGGACGGCGAGCGCATCTGGTTCAGCGCCAGCGATTACCGGGAGGAGGCACAACTGGCGGCATTCAATGCCGAGTTCTGCCTGGTGTCGTTGAAAGTCATCTGCGACGACCTGCTGGGCCGCCCGCTGCCCTTGCTCGCGGCACGCTTCGCCCATGCCGAGCCGGACTATCACGCCAAGTACGCTGAAACGTTCGCTTGCCCCTTGCAGTTCGCGGCCAGCGACAACGCCTTCGCCTTCCACCGCAGCTGGCTGGAGCAGCCGCTGCCACTGGCGGACCTGGTGACCCACCGGGCGATGAGCGAGCGCTGCCGACAGCTGAACCTGGAATTCACCGGGCGCCAGGCCTGGCTGGGCAGGATCCGCCAGTCACTCGCCGAACAGCTCGACACGCCGCCAGGGCTGGAAGGACTGGCGCGACAGATGAACTGTTCTTCCCGAACCCTGCGCCGACACCTGAGCGAAATGGGCAGCAGCTACCAGCAATTGCTCGACGAGCTACGCTTCGAGCGGGCCAAGCAGTTGCTGGCCGAGGGGCAGATGCCGATCTATCGGATCGCCGAGGTGCTGGGATTCAGCGAAACCGCCAGTTTCCGCCATGCCTTCATGCGCTGGAGTGGGGTCGCCCCGAGCCATTTCAGGACCTGAAGCGGCGTCAGCGCTGGCCATATCGATCCCCTTTTGGCCATTTGCGTCGTTCTGCCAAAGCGCTTTGCCCCGCAACATCTCAGGGAAAAACGCCAGTGATTTGGAGAACAACAATGCTGACGATCTATTCCGATGACCACCGCCTGCACCACGGCCGCTGCGAGCTGATCGACGGGCAGCTCAAGCCCTGCTTCGAGATGCCCTCCCGCGCCGACCATGTCCTGGAGCGGGTCAAGGCGCGCAACATCGGCCCCATCAGCGGCCCGACCGATTTCGGGCGCGCGCCCCTGCAACGGGTGCACAGCACCGACTACCTGAATTTCTTCGAAGGCGCCTGGGCGCGCTGGGCCGAGCTGGAGCGCGACGGCGACCTGCTGCCGTTCACCTGGCCCGCCCGCACCCTGCGCCGGGTCAAGCCCACCAGCCTGCTGGGCGAACTGGGCTACTACAGCTTCGACGCCGGCGCGCCGATCACCGCCGGCACCTGGCAGGCCGCCTACAGCGCCGCGCAGGTCGCCCTCACCGCCCAGGCGGCGATCCAGGCCGGCGCCCACAGTGCGTTCGCCCTCTGCCGTCCGCCAGGACACCATGCCGCCAGCGACGTGATGGGCGGCTATTGCTACCTGAACAACGCCGCCATCGCCGCCCAGGCCTTCCTCGACCAGGGCCACCAGCGCGTGGCCATCCTCGATGTCGACTACCATCACGGCAACGGTACCCAGGAAATCTTCTACCAGCGCAGCGACGTATTCTTCGCCTCCATCCACGGTGATCCAAAGGCGGAGTTCCCGTTCTTCCTTGGCTACGCCGACGAGCAAGGCGAAGGCGCCGGTGAAGGTTTCAACGTCAACTATCCGCTGCCAGCCGGCAGCGACTGGGCGACCTGGAGCCATGCCCTCGATCAGGCCTGCCAGCGTATCGACGCCTACGCGCCGGACGTGCTGGTCATTTCCCTGGGCGTGGACACCTTCAAGGACGACCCGATCTCCCAGTTCAAGCTCGACAGTCCCGACTACCTGGCCATGGGCGAACGCATCGCGCGCCTGGGCAAGCCGACCCTGTTCGTGATGGAGGGTGGCTATGCAGTGGAAGAAATCGGCATCAACGCCGTGAACGTTCTCGAAGGTTTCGAACGCGCCCAACAGGAAGCCCACGCATGACACGACTCAAGCGACTGCTCGCCCCCCTGCTGTGTACCACCCTGCTCGCCGGCAGCCTCCAGGCCGTCGCCGAGCAGCGCACCCTGCGGGTCTACAACTGGTTCGACTACATCACCCCGCAGACCCTGACCGACTTCCAGAAGGACGGCCAGGTCAAGCTCATCTACGACATCTTCGACACCAACGAAGCCCTGGAAGCCAAGCTGCTCACCGGCAACTCCGGCTACGACGTGGTGGTGCCGTCCAACGTGTTCCTCGCCAAGCAGATCGAGGCCGGCGTGTTCCAGCCGCTGGACCGCAGCAAGCTGCCCAACTGGCAGCACCTCGACCCGGCGCTGATGAAGCTGATCGAAGCCAACGACCCGGGCAACAAGTTCGCCGTGCCGTACATGTATGGCACCGTGCTGATCGGCTTCAACCCGGCCAAGGTCAAGGCGGCGCTGGGTGACAACGCGCCGGTGGACAGCTGGGACCTGATCTTCAAGGAAGAGAACATCGCCAAGCTCAAGCAATGCGGCGTGGCGCTGCTCGATTCGCCGTCGGAAATCATGCCACTGGCCTTGCAGTACCTGGGCTTGCCACCGAACAGCAGCAAGCCGGCGGACTACAAGAAGGCCGAGGAGCTGATGCTGAAGATCCGGCCTTACGTCACCTACTTCCACTCGTCCAAGTACATGGCCGACATCGCCAACGGCGATATCTGCGTGGCCGTGGGCTACTCCGGCAGCTTCTCGCAGGCCGCCAACCGTGCCATCGAGGCGAAGAACGGCGTGGTGGTCGACATGCGCCTGCCCAAGGAAGGCGCACCGATCTGGTTCGACATGCTGGCGATTCCGAAAGGCGCGGCCAACCCGGACGATGCCCATGCGTTCATCAACTACCTGCTGCAACCGCAGGTGATCGCGCCGATCAGCGACTTCGTCGGCTACCCCAACCCGAACAAGGACGCCACCGAGATGGTCGCCCCGGCGATCCGCAACAACCCGAACCTGTACCCGACGGCGGAGGCGATGACCAAGCTGTATACCTTGCAGCCGCTGGACCGCGAGGGCGAGCGCGCGCGGACGCGGGCGTGGACCAAGATCAAGGCGGGGACCTGAAACGTCGTTGCTGCTGATGGCCCCATCGCTGGCAAGCCAGTGATGGGGCCTTGAAGGCACACCGCAGAACTCAACGCCTCCAGGCCTTCTTCAGCTTCCCCAATGCCTCGGCAATCCCCGCCTCCCCTACCGCCGCAAACCCCAGCACCAGCCCCGCCTTCTTGTCCACAGCCGCCGGCGTATCCGGCAACCAGTAATCCCCCAATCCGTTCAGTTCCACACCCGCGTCCAGGGCCCGTTCCACCAGCCAACGCTCCCTCGCGAAGTTATCCACATCCACTTTGACATGCAGCCCGGCGACCATCTCCGGCAATCCCCCCACCCCGGGGATATCCACAGGCCAGCCCGCCATCAACGCATTGCGCCGGCTCAGCGCGGCACGCCGCATACGGCGGATATGCCGCTGGAAATGCCCCTGGGCCATGAACTGCGCCATCACCGCCTGGGTGCCCACTTCCGAATGCCGCACCATCAGCGCCCGGCCGCGGGAAAACGGCTCCACCAGTTGCCTGGGCAAGACCAGGTAACCCAGGCGCAGCGCCGGGAACGCCACCTTGCTGAAGGTCCCGACGTACAGCACCCGCCCATTGCGGTCCAGCGCCGCCAAGGGCGCCAGGGGCGCGCCGCTGTAGCGGTACTCGCTGTCGTAGTCGTCCTCGATGATCCAGCCGTCACTGCGCTCGGCCCAGGCCAGCAGTTCCAGGCGTCGGGCCAGACTCATCACCACCCCGGTGGGATACTGGTGCGACGGCGTGACGTAGGCCATGCGGCAATCCTGCAACGCTGCCAGCGCCGTGCAATCCAGCCCGTCGTTATCCACTGCCACGCCGTGCACCGTCGCCCCGGTCACGCCGAAGGCACAACCGGCCGCGCGATACCCCGGGTTTTCCACAGCCACCCCCACCCCGGGCTCCAGCAGCAACTGTGCACAAAGGCTGATGGCCTGCTGCGCGCCGGAGGTGATCACAATTTGTTCAGGCGTACAGGAAAGCCCGCGTGAGCGACGCAAGTAGGCTGCGATGAGTTCGCGGAGCAACGGTTCCCCCGCGGGATCGCCATAACCGAGCGCCGCCATCTCCGGATTTCGCCAGAAACCCGCCTGCAGCTTGGCCCAGACCTCGAACGGAAACAGATCGAAAGCCGGTACGCCAACGCGAAATGCCCGTGGCGGGCCGCTTCTGGGCGTAGGCAAATGATGCTCTTCCAGGCGAAAAAGCGGACCTGTGTGGATAACTTTACTGGATGAATCAACAGTATTTTTCGCCGAAAATGTGGATAAACCTGTTGATAATCCCCGGGATAACCCTGTGGATACTTTTGTGGATAGTTTCGGTAGCTGGCTGACATAGGTTCCATCGCCGATCCGGCTTTCGATGAAGCCCTCGGCATAGAGCTGGTCGTAGGCGCGCACCACGCTGTTGCGCGACAGCCCGAGGATCGACGCCATGTCCCGGCTTGCCGGCAGGCGCGTTCCGCTGCCCAGGCGTCCGTCCAGCACCCGCGCCCGCAGGGCCTGGTAGAGCTGGCGACTGAGGCCCTGGCGGCGGTCGAGGACAATGCCCGAGGGATCGAAAGGCAAGGAAACGGAAGGCTCGGTCATGGCGATTGGACCTAGAAAATTGGCCTGAAATGGCTCTTACACTGAGCCAATAGCCTGCCTAGGATGAGGCCATTCGCCAAGGAAAAATTCTCCATGTTCATACCCAGCCCCTTCAAGGTCGACGACCTGCACCTGCAGCACGAGCACATCGCCAATACCCGCCTGGCGCTACTGGTCAGCCAGGGCGAACAGGGCCTGCAGGCGACCCACGTGCCGCTCCTGCTGGATCCGCTGGCCGGCGCCAAGGGCACGCTGTACGGCCATATGGCCCGGGGCAACAAGCAATGGCGCGACCTGGAAAACGGCGCGGAGGTGCTGCTGGTGTTCCCCGGCGCCGACGCCTATGTCAGCCCCGGCTTCTACCCGAGCAAGGCGGACGATCCGCGCACCGTGCCAACCTGGAACTACGTCGCCGTGCACGCCTGGGGCGTGGCTAGAGTTATCCACAACGCCGGGCCACTGCTGGACATCGTCCGCCGCCTGAGCGACCGCCACGAACAGGGCCGCGAGCGCCCCTGGTCAGTGGATGATGCCCCGGCGGACTACCTGGACGGCATGCTCAAGGCCATCGTCGGCTTCGAGATCCCCATCGAGCGCCTGCAATGCAGCCGCAAGCTGAGCCAGAACCGCTCGGCCATCGACCACGAAGGCGTGCGCAGCGGTCTTGCCGCCAGCAGCGACCCGCTGGACAACCACCTCGCTGCCCTGATGCAGCAACCCTGAAGGAACGCGTCACATGTCTACCGTCCAGATCCTCCCGGTTACCGCTGCCAGCCACGATGCCTGGTACCCGCTGTGGCAGGCCTACCTGCGCTTCTACCAGACCAGCCTGGCCGATACCGTCAGCGCCGTGACCTGGCAGCGTTTTCTCGATCCGGCCGAGCCGACCCACGCCGCCCTGGCCTGGGTCGATGGCGAAGCGGTGGGCATGGTCCACTGGATCTACCATCGTTCCAACTGGTCTGTGGAAAACGCCTGCTACCTGCAGGATCTCTACGTCGACGGCCAGCAGCGTGGCCTGGGCATCGGCCGCCAGTTGATCGAGCATGTCTACGCCGAGGCCGCAGCCGCCGGCTGCGTCAAGGTCCACTGGCTGACCCACGAAACCAACGCCACCGCCATTTCACTCTACGAGCAGGTCGCCGAGCGTCCTGGCTTCATCCAGTTCCGCAAGCAGATTCCTTGAACCGAGGTGCATCGATGAGCAGCAATCTGAACTGGCAGCCCGCCAGGGAACCCCAGGCCGAACCGTTGACCGGCCGCTTCATCCGCTTGGAAAAACTCGACCCACGCCGGCATGGCGACGATCTCTGGGATGTCCTGCAAGGTCGCGAGGCCGACAGCAAACTGTGGGACTACCTGCCTTACGGCCCGTTCACCGAGCGCGCGCCCTTCGATCAGTGGCTGGAAGGCAATGCCGCCAGTCGCGACCCGCTGTTCTACAGCGTGGTCGACCTGGCCAGCGGGCAGGTCCAGGGCATTCTCAGCCTGATGTCCATCGTGCCAGCCCAAGGGCGGATCGAGGTCGGGCATATCGCCTTCGGCGCGGCCATGCAGCGCACGCCCAAGGGCACCGAAGCGGTGTACCTGTTGGGCAGGCTGGCGTTCGCGCTGGGCAACCGCCGCCTGGAATGGAAGTGCAACAACGCCAACGCGCGCTCCAAGCGGGCCGCGGAGCGTTTCGGCTTCAGCTACGAGGGGGTGTTTCGCAAGCACATGGTGGTCAAGGACCAGAACCGCGACACGGCCTGGTACTCGATCACCGATGACGAGTGGCCGGCGATCGCGGCCGGCTTCGAACGCTGGCTGAGCGAGGAGAACCAGCGCCCCGAGGGTCAGCTCAGGACGCTGGAGGAGTGTCGCGTCTAGGTGATGGGGCTGCTTTGCAGCCCTTCGCGAGCAAGCTCGCTCCCACAAGGTATGCGCATCCTGTGGGAGCGAGCTTGCTCGCGAAGGGCCGCACAGCGGCCCCAAATGAAGACTTACTTCAGCTGCCTGGCCAGCAGCTCGATGTGCTCCGGGCCAATGCCACAGCACCCCCCCAGCAGGCTGGCGCCGCGTTGGCGCCAGTTCTGCGTCCAGTGCAGGTAGCCCGGCGGATCGAGGTCCTCGCGCAGTTCGTCCAGGCCATCGTTGGCGGTGGCGTCCTTGGGCTGCGGCGGGAAGGCGTTGGCATAGGCACCGACGGCGATATCCACTCCCAGGCGCTGGAAGGTCGCCAGGGCGGCATCGATGGCGGCGCCGATCACTTCCGGCTGGCTGCAGTTGAACAGCAGGGTCTGCACGCCCAGTGCCGCCACCGCTTCGGCCGCGTCGCTCACCGGCTCGCCGGAACGCAGGCGCGGCACTTCATCCACGTCCTCGTCCTGCAGGGTGAACGATACCCAGAATGGCTTGCCGTCCTGCGGCAGACCGGCGCGGATCGCCTGGACCTCGGCGATCGCGCTCTGGGTTTCCGCCAGCCACAGGTCGACATGCTCGGCCAGGCCTTCCACCAGCGGGGTCAGCACTTCACCGACGCGCTCGGGCTGGTACAGGTCCGGGCGGTAGGAACCGAACAGCGGCGGCAGCGAACCGGCCACCCGCACCGTCTGCGGACCACCATCCGCGGCCGCGCGGGCCAGTTGCCCGGCCGTGCTGGCCAGGGCGCGGCCTTCGGCCTTGAAGCGCTCTTCACCGATATGAAAAGGCACCACTGCATAGCTGTTGCTGGTGATCACCTGCGCACCGGCATCGATATAAGCGCGATGCACCGCCACCACCGCTTCCGGCGCCTCGCTCAACGCGAGCGCCGACCACTCCGGCTGACGGAACGGCGCACCGCGGCGCGCCAGCTCCCGTCCCATGCCGCCATCGAGAATGACCAACGACTTTTCGCCCATATAACACTCGCTTCTATGAATATAAATAAAACGTATTAGTACGCTTATATTTATAACTATTTAATACCTTCCACGTTTTGTCTTACAACTTTTTCCGGTGATTCCCATGCAACTTTCCTCCCTGTTGGGCGCGGGCCTGCTGGCCTTGAGCGCTGCCACCCAAGCCTTCGCCGGCGCCACCCTTGACCGCGTGGAATCGCGCAAGGAGCTGGTCAACGTGTTGATGGAAAGTTATCCACCGTTCTCCTTCCTCAACGAGCAGAACCAGCTGGACGGTTTCGACGTCGATGTGGCCAAGGCCGTCGCCGACAGGCTCGGCGTCAAGCTGCGCCTGGAAACCCCATCCTGGGACGTGATTGCCGCCGGTCGCTGGAGCGGGCGCTACGACATCTGCATCTGCTCCATGACCCCGAGCAAGGCCCGCGCCGAAGTCTTCGACTTCCCGGTGGAGTACTACGCCTCGCCGGCGGTGATCGTGGTCAATGCCAAGGACGAGCGCATCCACTCGGCCAAGGACCTGAACGGCCTGAAGGTCGGCCTGACCAGCGCCTCCAGCTACGAGAGCTACCTGAACAAGAACCTGGTGATCGAAGGCGCCGAGGACGCGAAGATCGACTATCCGTTCGACGCCGTGCAGGTCGCCCCGTACGACACCGACAACGTCGCCTTCCAGGACCTCGGCCTGGGGGCCGGCGTGCGCCTGGATGCCATCCTCACCAACCTGGTCACCGCCAAGCCGCGCCTGGATCAGGACCCGCGCTTCAAGCTGGCCGGTGCGCCGATCTACGAAGAGCCGAACTCGGTGGCGATCGAGAAAGGCGATGCCGAATGGGATGCCAAGGTGCGCGACGTCTTCGCCCAGCTGAAGCAGGACGGCACCCTGACGCGCATCTCGCAGAAATGGATCGGCGCCGACATCAGTAAATGAGTGCTCACGAACCCTCGCCAAAGCCCGCCGCCACGCGCGCGGGCCTGCCGCTACCGGGCTTCCGGACGCGGCTGTACCTGACCTGGCTGATCCTGCTGGCGGTATTCGTCGGTTTCTTCCTGAGTTTTGATCTGAAGTTTTCGATCATCGTCGAGAAGTTTCCCAACTTGGCTGGCTTCAAACTGGGCCCGAACGGCTTCCTCCAGGGCGCGGCGCTGACCCTGTTCCTGTGCCTGTGCTCGATGCTCTGCTCGGTGATCCTCGGCTTCGCCGCCGCGCTGGCGCGCTTGTCGCGCAGTGCCGTGCTGCTGGGGGTGGCCAGTTTCTACACCTCGTTCTTCCGCGGGACGCCGCTGCTGATCCAGATCCTCCTGATCTACCTCGGCCTGCCGCAGATCGGCCTGGTGCCCGGGGCGATCAGCGCGGGGATCATCGCCCTGTCGCTGAACTACGGCGCCTACCTCAGCGAGATCTTCCGCGCCGGCATCCTCGGCGTCGCCTCCGGTCAGCGCCAGGCGGCCCTGGCCCTGGGCATGAAGCCGGCAACCATCTTCTGGCACATCACCCTGCCCCAGGCCATGCGCACCATCATCCCGCCAGGGGCGAACCAGTTCATCTCCATGCTCAAGGACTCGTCGCTGATTTCGGTGATGGGGGTTTGGGAGGTTATGTTCCTGGCGCAGTCGTATGGGCGTTCGAGCTATCGCTACCTGGAGATGCTGACCACGGCGGCGCTGATCTACTGGCTGCTGTCGATGGCGCTGGAGCTGGTGCAGGCGCGACTGGAGCGGTATTACGGGAAGGGGTTCACGCGGTAATCGCGTCGTCCGCATCGCTGGCAAGCCAGCGATGATCTCAAGGTCACCTCGATCTGTCAGGTCGCCGTAAAACGCCCATCTGCAAGCCGAACGGCCGGAACACCGCATTCAATGAATTGAGCGTCGGATTACCCTCGCCCTGTTCGATCTGGATCAGGGTTCGCACGGAAATCCTGCACATCCGGGCGAACTGGACCTGCTGCAGCTTCGCCACTTCAACCCGCAGCTTGCGCACTGCCGCTCCCAGTTCCAGTGAGCCGTCGGCGATGCCCTGCAAGACGCCCTCAATCAGCACGGTACGGATCTCGATCGAAACCGTCATAGCAATCCCCAGCCCTTCATACGTTGTTCAAGATTCTTCAAAGCGATGGCCGAGTGATTCATGACAGCATCCGGCAGCCCCAAGTCCGCCAGCAGATCTGGCAATGCCATCAGCCCGAGAGCATCCTGGCGCAAGCGCTCGAACGCCTGCTGCGGACTCACCAGTGGTTCCAGCAACTGACAAGCCGCAGACCAGTCGACCTCCCCGCCACGCTCCACCGGAGAAGCCCATTTGGTCGTCCGCGTGACACCCTCCGCGTCCATGACCATGGGCGCCAGGTCGTAGATCGGCGCCAGTTGCAGCCGGTCGTCACTACGGATGATCGCGGTGTTGCGACCATGGTTGTCAGAGTTGCCGAGGATCTTGTTGATCAGGTCGCGTCGCAGATACTCCGCCACCAGATCCGGCACCTGATCCCTCTGTCCAACCTTTATCCACAGCCTGGCAAGCGCCTGGATGACTTCCAGATGGTCCATGTAACTGCCAGGCTCGGTCACACCTGACAGGGAATACACCGACTCCACCGCCAGTCGCTCGACACCGGCGGCACCGATTCGCCGGTCGAAGCGTTTCATCCACAGGCTCGGTCGGTCACCTTCCTTCAATGCCAGCTCATCGCTTGCAACCGTGTCGATCCCCAGGCTTTCCAGCGCTTTGTAGTAGAGGTATTCGGCGCGCAGGATCGTCTGGTCATTGTCCAAGGCCTGATTGCGAGCGAACTTCACGAACCAGTGGCAAGCAGCCCGGTCATCCGCCAGCACTGCGTCCGGATAGAGCTGTCCGTCTCCGCCTTCCGTCAGCAGCAGCTTGGGCGCCTCGCCACCCGCTCCCGTCGCGCCACCAATGGCTGCGCCCTGCTCGTAGGCATATTCGAGAAAACGCTGATCCCGACTCACTACATCCTCGAAGCTGAACCCCATCGGGACAGAAGTATCCAGGGCTTCCAGCGACTCCTTGATCCGCAGGTTGCCGATCGGTGCAGGAGTGCTGCGGGCCAGCAGGAACAGATCGTCAGCCAGCCCCTCCGGCTTTTCCCGGCCCATGTGTTTCAAGAGAAAGCGCCTGGCAGCGCCGGACGGCGCGATGTCGTGCAAGAACGCCGGCGCCTTCTTCGAATGCTGTGGATCGAAATCTACCGGTAACCTGACGCTGACGGCCTTGTCGAACGCGCTATCGTAGGCATCAAGATTGGCCCGGACGTAAGCCGAGGTGTAGGCGAACTGACAGGGGCCGAGAAAACCATTTTCTGGCTGGGCAAAGCTCAAGGTCATGGCGTCCTGCCATTTGCCCTGGGCGTGAAGCTGAAGGGTCAACAGGTACATAGCGTTCTCGATCAGCTGAAAAGCTGATCTGCAATATAGTGCAAATTTTCGGACCAGGCATGAAAAAATCTGCTTTTAAATGCAGATAAAATGAAAATTTCAACGTTGATCTGCACTTAAATGCAGAACAATAAAATAAAAAAAGGGGAGCAATTCGCTCCCCATGAGGTTAACCGTTGACTGCCGAAGGCTTGATCAGCCTTCGATCTCGATCAGGATCTCGCCCGGGTTCACCCGGTCACCCTTGGCGATGTGGATGGCGGCCACCTTGCCGGCGATCGGCGACTGCACTTCGGTTTCCATCTTCATCGCTTCGGTGATCAGCACCGCCTGGCCGGCCTTGACCACATCGCCTTCCTTGACCAGCACATCGACGATGTTGCCCGGCATGGAGGTGCTGATGTGGCCTGGCTCGGTGGCCTGCTTGCGCTTGCTGCCGCCACCGCCGACGAACTCGTTGAGCGGCTCGAACACCACTTCTTCCGGCATGCCGTCGATGGACAGGTAGAAGTGACGCTTGCCTTCGGCCTTGACGCCAACCCCGGTGATGTCGACGCGATAGGTCTCGCCGTGGACGTCGATGACGAACTCGGTCGGCACGCCTTCGCCACTGGCCGAAGCCACCGCGCCGGCTTCCGGAATCGGCAGCAGGACTTCAGGGGTCAGGGTGCCGGCTTCACGTTCCTCGAGGAACTTGCGCCCGATGTCCGGGAACATGGCGAAGGTCAGCACGTCTTCCTCGGAATGCGCGAGGTTGCCGATATCGGCACGCAGCTTGGCCATTTCCGGCTTGAGCAGGTCGGCCGGACGCACGTCGATCACTTCTTCGCTACCGATGGCCTGGCGCCGCAGTTGCTCGTTGACCACGCCCGGCGCCTTGCCGTAGCCGCCTTGCAGGTACAGCTTCACCTCGTTGGTGATGGTCTTGTAGCGCTCGCCGGCGAGCACGTTGAAGAACGCCTGAGTACCGACGATCTGCGAGGTCGGGGTGACCAGCGGCGGGAAGCCGAGGTCTTCGCGGACCCGCGGGATTTCCGCCAGCACTTCGTTCATGCGGTTGAGCGCACCCTGCTCCTTGAGCTGGTTGGCCAGGTTGGAAATCATGCCGCCCGGTACCTGGTTGACCTGTACGCGGGTGTCCACCGAGGTGAACTCGCTTTCGAACTGGTGGTACTTCTTGCGCACGGCGTAGAAGTACAGGCCGATTTCCTGCAGCAGTTCCAGGTCCAGGCCGGTGTCGAACTCGCTGCCCTTGAGCGCGGCGACCATCGACTCGGTGCCCGGGTGACTGGTGCCCCAGGCGAAGCTGGAGATGGCGGTGTCGATATGGTCGGCGCCGTTCTCGACTGCCTTGAGCTGGCACATGGCGGCCAGGCCGGCGGTGTCGTGGGAGTGGATGAACACCGGCAGCGACTGCTCGGCCTTCAGTGCCTTGACCAGTTCGCCGGTGGCGAACGGGGTCAGCAGGCCGGCCATGTCCTTGATCGCCACCGAGTCGCAACCCATGGCTTCCATCTGCTTGGCCTGGGTGACGAAAGCGTCGATGGTGTGCACCGGGCTGGTGGTGTAGGCGATGGTGCCCTGGGCGTGCTTGCCGGCAGCCTTCACCGCTTCGATGGCGACCCGCAGGTTACGCACGTCGTTCATGGCGTCGAAGATGCGGAACACGTCGATGCCGTTGACCGCGGCCTTGGCCACGAAGGCCTTGACCACGTCGTCGCTGTAGTGGCGGTAGCCGAGCAGGTTCTGGCCACGCAGGAGCATCTGCAGGCGGGTGTTGGGCAGTGCGGCGCGCAGCTTGCGCAGGCGCTCCCACGGGTCTTCCTTGAGGAAGCGCACGCAGGCGTCGAAGGTCGCGCCACCCCAGACTTCCAGCGACCAGTAGCCGACCTTGTCGAGCTTGTCGCAGATCGGCAGCATGTCTTCGGTGCGCATGCGGGTGGCCAGCAGGGACTGGTGGGCGTCGCGCAGGATCGTGTCGGTTACGAAAATTTTCTTGGACATTATGGGTTCCTCACAGGCCTGCATGCGCGGCGATGGCGGCGGCGATGGCCAGCGCCAGCTCTTCGGGTTTGCGCTTGATCGAGTAGTTGGTCAGTTCCGGGTGGCTTTCCACGAAGCTGGTGTTGAACTGGCCACTGCGGAATTCCGGATTGCGCAGGATTTCCTGGTAGTACGCGGCGGTGGTCTTCACGCCTTGCACACGCATGTCGTCCAGGGCGCGCAGGCCGCGGTCCATGGCTTCTTCCCAGGTCAGCGCCCAGACCACCAGTTTCAGGCACATGGAGTCATAGAACGGCGGAATGGTGTAGCCGGTGTAGATCGCCGTGTCGGTCCGCACGCCGGGACCGCCGGGTGCGTAGTAACGGGTGATCTTGCCGAAGCTGGGCAGGAAGTTGTTCTTAGGGTCTTCGGCGTTGATGCGGAACTGCAGGGCGAAACCGCGGTGCTGGATGTCTTCCTGCTTGACCGAAAGCGGCAGGCCCGAGGCGATGCGGATCTGCTCGCGAACGATGTCGATGCCGGTGATTTCCTCGGTGATGGTGTGTTCCACCTGCACCCGGGTGTTCATTTCCATGAAGTACACCTCGCCCTCGGCGAGCAGGAACTCCACGGTACCGGCGTTTTCATAGCCGACCGCCTTGGCCGCGCGCACCGCCAGGTCGCCGATGTAGGCGCGCTGTTCCGGGGTGAGCTGCGGGCTCGGGGCGATCTCGATCAGCTTCTGGTTGCGGCGCTGGATCGAGCAGTCGCGCTCGAACAGGTGAACCACGTTGCCGAAGCTGTCGCCAATGATCTGGGCTTCGATGTGCTTGGGGTTGACGATGCATTTTTCCAGGAAGACTTCGGCCGAGCCGAAGGCCTTGGTCGCTTCGGAAATCACCCGCGGGAACGCCTGTTCCAGTTCTTCACGGCTGTTGCAGCGACGAATGCCGCGGCCGCCGCCACCGGACGTGGCCTTGAGCATCACCGGGTAGCCGATGCGGTCACCCTCGTTCAACGCTTCATGGATGTCGGCGACGTTGCCTTCGGTGCCGGGGGTGACCGGTACACCGGCCTTGATCATGCTGCGGCGGGCTTCGGTCTTGTCGCCCATGCGACGAATGACTTCGGCGGCCGGACCGATGAACTTGATCCCACGTTCGGCGCAGATATCCGCCAGTTCGGCGTTTTCCGAAAGGAAGCCATAGCCCGGGTGCAGGGCGTCGCAACCGGTTTCCACCGCCAGGTTGACCAGCTTGCGCGGGTTCAGGTAACCGGCCAGTGGCTCGGCACCGATGCTGTGGGCCTCGTCGGCGCGCTTGACATGCAGGGCATGACGGTCGGCCTCGGAATAGATCGCCACGGAGCGAATGCCCATCTCGGCGCAGGCCCGCACGATCCGAACTGCGATTTCACCCCTGTTGGCGATCAGGATTTTTTTTATCACTGGAGTCTTCCCAAAGCCGCTGGACAAACGACCCGCAACGGCGGGTCGGCGCGTGACCAGAATCAACTGGCCAGTCGTGCAATCACCCTAGCGCCGTGTGTGAATAAACAAAAATCAATAATTATTAGGGGCTCTATTAGCAATTGCTTATAGTGCAGTAACAAGGTTTTTCAAAAGGCTGGGGATAACGTGCGTAAGTCATTGATGCGTATGACATTGCGTCAATTGCAGATCTTCAATGAGGTGTGCGATTTGCGTTCGTACAGCCGTGCCGCGGAGGAGATGGCACTGACGCAACCCGCCGTTAGTCTACAGATTCGCCAGCTCGAAGAGCTGGTCGGGCAGCCGCTGTTCGAGTACGTCGGCAAGAAACTCTACCTGACCGAAGCCGCCGAAGCGCTGCAACGCGCCAGCCGGGACATCTTCGGCCGCCTGGAAAGCCTCGACATGCAGCTGTCGGACATGCAGGGCTCGCTGCAGGGGCAGTTGAAGCTGGCGGTGGAATCCAGCGCCAAGTACTTCGTGCCGCACCTGTTCGCGGCGTTCAAGAAACTGCACCCGGAGGTCAACCTGACCCTGACCGTGGTCAACCGCGCCCAGGCCATCCGCCGCCTCTCCGACAACCGCGACGACCTGATCATCATGTCCATGGTTCCGCAGGACATGGGCCTGGAGTTCCTGCCGTTCCTCAACAACCCCATCGTCGCCGTCGCCCCGCCGGATCATCCGCTGTGCCGGATGGAGCGCCTGCGCCTGCAGGACCTGGAGCCGCATACCCTGCTGGTGCGCGAGCAGGGTTCGGGCACGCGCAAGGCCTGCGAGGAGTACTTCAAGGAGAAGCGCGTGCACTTCACCCAGACGCTGGAAGTGGCCTCGGCCGACGCCCAGCGCGAGTGCGTGATCGCCGGCCTGGGCATCGCCCTGCTGACCCGTCACGCGTTGAATCTGGAACTGGCCACCGGCGTGTTGCGCGAGCTGCCGGTGGAGGAGTTGCCGCTGTACCGAAGCTGGTGCGTGGTGCAATCCAAGGCCAAACGGCAGTCGCCGGTGGCCTTGGCATTCCTTGCGTTCATCCGCAGCGAACGTGCACAGATCAGCGGGCTTGTTGAGCGGTTCTCCGGGGTTCTGCCGCCGACACCTGCCATACGTTGAAGCTGCTCAGTTCGCCGAAGTCGGAGATTTCCTGGAGCAAGCGGCGCTGTTCGGAGTAACTCTCGATAGCGCGGCGATATTCCATGCGGCGCTGATCTTTTTCCTGCTGCTTGCGGGACTTGGCGCTGGGTTGATACGAGCCATCGAGTTCACGAGCCATTGCATATCTCCCTGATCGAGTGCGGGAGTTTCAGACTGAATCGTGAAGTTGACGGTTTGACGGCGGGAGGGTGACAGGGGTGTGAATACAGCTTCAAGCCTCAAGCTGCAAGCCGCAAGAAAAAGCCAGTCGGCAGCGCTGCCGCATTTTCTTGCAGCTTTTGGCTTACGGCTTGAAGCTCAATCTTCCATGTTCTTCAGCGACTTCGGCGACAACCGCAGGCTGCGCAGACTGCGCTTCACGCTCTTCAGGTGATTGACCAGGCTCGGCCCGCGGGCCATGGCCACGCCCATCGCCAGCACGTCGATCACCACCAGGTGGGCGATGCGCGAGGTCAGCGGGGTGTAGATCTCGGTGTCCTCGTGCACGTCGATGGCCAGGTTGACCGTCGACAGTTCGGCCAGCGGCGTCTGGCTCGGGCACAGGGTGATGAGGTTGGCGCCGCTCTCGCGGACGATGTTCGCGGTGATCAGCAGGTCCTTGGAGCGACCGGACTGGGAAATGCACACGGCGACGTCGCCAGGCTTGAGGGTCACCGCCGACATCGCCTGCATGTGCGGGTCGGAATAGGCCGCCGCGCTCAGCAGCAGGCGGAAGAACTTGTGCTGGGCATCCGCCGCCACCGCGCCGGACGCCCCGAAACCGTAGAACTCGACGCGCTGGGCCTGGGCCATGGCGGTCACCGCGCTCTGCAGGGCCTGGGGGTCGAGGTGCTCGCGCACTTCCATCAGGGTATGCAGGGTGGTGTCGAAGATCTTCAGGCTGTAGTCGGCGACCGAGTCGTCTTCATGAATCGCGAACTGGCCGAAGCTGGCACCGGCCGCGAGGCTCTGCGCCAGCTTGAGTTTCAGGTCCTGGAAACCCGAGCAGCCAATGGCGCGGCAGAAGCGCACGATGGTCGGCTCGCTGATGCCGACGCTGTGCGCCAGATCGGCCATGGAGCTATGCATGACCGCCGCGGGGTCAAGCAGTACGTGGTCGGCAACCTTGAGTTCCGACTTGCGTAGCAGGTGCCGCGACTGGGCGATGTGTTGCAACAGATTCAATGGCAGGACTCGGTTATGATCGGCTGGCCGGTTGTAGCAATCTTGTAGTTATACTACATGACTGGCTAACCGCCCAGCTAAACGAGACAGGAGAGTGGTGGGTTTGACTATTCCTTGTGACATTCTGGTCTTCGGCGGCACCGGTGATCTGGCCCTGCACAAACTGCTTCCAGCGCTCTACCACCTGTATCGCGAGGGTCGCCTGCACCCTGCGGTGCGGATCGTCGCCCTGGCCCGCAGCCCGATGCCGCGCAATAGTTTTCAAAAGCTTGCCGAACGCCGCTGCCGCGCCCAGATCGCCCGCAGCGACTTCGACGAAGACACCTGGGACCGCTTCGCCACCCGCCTCGACTATTTCTCCATGGACGCCGCGCAGAGCGCCGATTTCGGCCGCCTGGCGCATTTTCTCGGCGAGCCGGGAGGCCTGGCGCGGATCTACTACCTGGCCACCGCGCCGAACCTGTTCGTGCCCATCGTCACCCACCTGAACATCGCCGGACTGGTCGACAGCGAGTCGCGCATCGTCCTGGAAAAGCCCATCGGCCACTCACTGGACTCGGCCACCGCGATCAACAGCGCCATCGGCGCCGTGTTCGATGAGTCCCAGGTATTCCGCATCGACCACTACCTGGGCAAGGAGACCGTGCAGAACCTCATGGCCCTGCGCTTCGCCAACGCCCTGCTGGAGCCGGTGTGGCGCGCCAGCCAGATCGACCACGTGCAGATCAGCGTGTGCGAGAGCCTCGGCGTGGAAAACCGCGGGGCCTACTACGACCGCGCCGGCGCCACCCGCGACATGCTGCAGAACCACCTGCTGCAACTGCTCTGCCTGGTGGCCATGGAGCCGCCGGCGCAGTTCGACGCCGAGGCGGTGCGTGACGAGAAGGTCAAGATCCTCCGCGCGCTCAAGCCGATCAGCGACCAGGACGTGCAGGACAAGACCGTGCGCGGCCAGTACAGCGCCGGCAAGATCGGTGGCCAGGAAGTCCCCGCCTACTACTTCGAGAAGGATGTGGACAACGACAGCGACACGGAAACCTTCGTCGCCGTCGAAGCCCACATCAACAACTGGCGCTGGGCCGGCGTGCCCTTCTACCTGCGTACTGGCAAGCGCCTGGCCAAGCGCTCGTCGCAGATCGTCATCCAGTTCAAGCCGGTGCCGCACCGCCTGTTCGACGGCGACCGCGCCAACCAGCTGCTGATCCAGCTACAGCCGGACGAACGCATCAGCCTGCAGATGATGACCAAGAGCCCCGGCAAGGGCATGCGCCTGGAGCCGGTGGAGCTGAACCTCAACCTGGCCCAGGTGTTCGGCCAGACCCGCCGCTGGGACGCCTACGAACGCCTGCTGCTGGATGTGCTGGAGGGCGACTCGACGCTGTTCATGCGCCGCGACGAGGTGGAGGCGGCCTGGGCCTGGATCGATCCGATCCTCAACGGCTGGCAGGAGCACTTCCAGCCCCCGCGCCCCTATCACGCGGGCACCAACGGCCCGGAACAGGCCCACAGCCTGCTGGCGCGTCACGGACGGTCCTGGCACGGCTGAGGCCTACCAGACCGTCTCTGCCTGCAGCAGTCGCGCCAGGACGTCGGCCTGGACCGGCCGGCTGATCAGGTAGCCCTGTACTTCGTCGCAATCCTGATCGCGCAGGAAACGCAGCTGCTCCTCGGTTTCCACGCCCTCGGCGACCACCATCAGTTCCAGGCTGTGGGCCATGACGATGATCGCCCGGGTGATCGCCGCGTCCTCGCTGCCTTCCTTCAGACCGCGGATAAAGGCCTGGTCGATCTTCACGTAGTCCACCGGCAGGCGCTTCAGGTAGCTGAGCGAGGAATAACCGGTACCGAAGTCGTCGATCGCCAGCTTGACCCCCAGCTCATGCAACTGCCTGAAGGTCGCGATGATATGCTCGACGCTGTCCAGCAACTGGCTTTCGGTCAGCTCCAGTTCCAGCAGGTGCGGCGCCAGGCCGCTTTCCTCGAGGACCTGGCGCACCAGGCTGACCAGCTTGCCCTGCCGCAGTTGATAGACCGACAGGTTCACCGACACGCGGATCGGCTCCAGGCCCTGGCGCTGCCATTCACAGGCCTGCCAGCAGGCCTGGCGCAGGACGAACTCGCCCATCGGCGCGATCAGGCCGGTCTCCTCCGCCAGACCGATGAAATCGCCCGGCGGCACCATGCCCATGACCGGATGATTCCAGCGCACCAGTGCCTCGGCCGCATGCAGGCGACCGCTGGCCAGGAAGACCTTCGGCTGGTAGTAGACCTCCAGTTGCCCCTCGTCGATGGCCTTGCGCAGCTGGTTTTCCAGCTGCAGGCGGTCGAGGGTGCTGGCCTGCAGGCTCTCGGTGTAGAACTGGAAGTTGTCGCCACCCAGGTGCTTGGCATGCTGCATCGCCATGTTCGCCTGGCTGACCAGCAGGTTGAGGTCCAGGGTCATGTCCGACAGCAGGGCGATGCCCACCGAGGCGCTGATCACCAGTTCGTGGTTGTCGAAGCGCACCGGCACCCGCAGTTTCTCCAGCAGGCGCGTCGCCACGCGGACCAGGCTGGACAGGTTGCTGTAGCCATCGAACAGCACCACGAACTCGTCGCCGGACAGGCGCGCCACGGTATCCGCTTCGGGCATGGCGTTGCCGATGCGCACGGCGATCTGCTTGAGCAACTGGTCGGCCACTTCATGGCCGAGGCTGTCGTTGAGCAGCTTGAAGCGGTCCAGGTCGATGTGCATCAGCGCCAGGCTGCGGCCGCTGGTGCGCAGGCGCTGGCCGGCCTCGTGCAGGCGCAGGCGGAACAGGGCGCGGTTGGCCAGGCCGGTCAGTTCATCGTAGTGAGCGAGGTAGCGCAGGCGCTCCTCGGACTCGCGGCGCTCCGAGAGGTCGCTGAAGAAGCCCACGACATTGCTGATCGTGCCGCGCGCATCGAACACCCCGTTGAGCTGCAACCATTGCGGATACAGCGCGCCGTCCTTGCGCGCCTCGACCAGTTCGCCCTGCCAGCGACCGTGCTGCTCCAGGGCCTGGTCGATGGCACCGTAGTGCCGCCGTGCATCCAGGCTGCAGGGCAGCTCCAGGGCATTGCGGCCGAGCAGTTCCTCGCGGTTGTAGCCGGTCATGCGGCAGAACGCCTGGTTCAGCGCCAGCAGTTCATAGTCGGGGCCGAGAATGGCGATGCCTTCGCTGGCGGCCTCGAACACCGTTGCCGCCAGGCGCTGCTGTTCTTCCTGCGCCCGCCGCGCGCTGATATCACGGCGAGTGCCGATCATCCGCACCACCCGGCCGTCGCGGTCGCGCTCGACAGCACGACCACGGTCCTCGATCCAGCACCAGTGGCCGTCGTTGTGACGGAAGCGGTACTCGATGCGGTAGTCCTCGGTGCGCCCCTTCAGGTGTTCGACCAGGGTGCGCTTGAGCGCGGGGACGTCATCCGGGTGCAGGCGCGGCTTGAGGTGGACCAGCATCGCCGTGACCGCATCGGGGTTGAGGCCGAACAGCTCGCGCAACTGGGTGTGGTGGACTTCGTCGGTCTGCAGGTTCCAGTCCCACAGGCCCAGTTCGCTGGCCTCCAGGGCGAGGGCCAGGCGCTGCTCGCTCTTGCTCAGGGCGTGGTTGGCCACATCCAGCTCGGCGCTGCGCTGCATCACCCGGGACTCCAGGCCGGCCTGGGCTTCGCGCAGCTTGTCCTCGACGCCACGACGCTGCTCGACTTCATCGGCCAGCGCGCGGTTGAGCTGTTCGCTGCGGGCATGGGCGGCCTGCAGGTGCTCGATCAGCGCCTGGTTCTGGAAGCGCCGCAGCAGGCTGCTTTCGATCAGCCGGTTGACCTGCCAGGCCACCACCAGCAAGGCGCCCAGCAGCAACAGGCCAAGCAGGCCCCAGCCTTGCTGTTGCTGATCGCCGCTCCAGAACAGGAAGGCGACCGGTGGCACCAGGCAGGGCAGGACGAAACTGAGGAAGGCCGGCAGGCTGACCGCATAGGCGACGCTGGCGGACAGCGCGGCGGCACCGAGCAGGCCGAAGACCCAGGCCTGCTGCACGAAGTTATCCACAGGGACCAGGGCAATCGCCGCGCTGGCCAGGGTCAGGCCGCTGAACGCCGAGCCGAGCAGGAACATGCGTCGCCAGGTCGGCTTGGCCTGGCGGTCGGGCATCGCCGCATCGAACGCCGCCACCTGGATCACCCGCAACGACACCAGGGCCATCAGCCACACCACCCAGACGCTGACCAGCAGGTAGCGCTGCGGGCTCCACAGCAGCCAGGCACAGACCAGGCCGTTCAACAGCATGAACAGGGTGGGCAACAGAGAACCTTGGTACAGCAAGCGGGTACGCTCGACCGCCAGCTGCGTGGCGTATTGCTTGCGAATGCCGCGGCGTGCCTCGATTGGCACGCCGGCAGGACCAGATGCGAGTGTCATGGGCAGTGTTCTTGTAATGGTGAGCCGCAAACGTGGACGGAGCATACACAAGCATGGCGCGGGGCCAAACTGCTCTGTGTCATAAATTCGCACCCCGCAATTCTCATTCCTTGGTACAAGCCGACCGCTCAAGCACGCGGGCCAAGGGCTGCAGCCGATGACCGGGCGGTCGCACGCCGGGTCTTTTTGCCGGACGGGTTTGCCCAGGGATCCATTGCCCCCATAGAATGGGCGGATGCACGACGATCTCTCTCTCCTGTTGAACTCCCTCAACGATGCCCAGCGCCAGGCGGTTGCCGCGCCGGTCGGGCGTCAGTTGGTCCTGGCCGGTGCCGGCTCCGGCAAGACCCGTGTGCTGGTGCACCGCATCGCCTGGCTGATCCAGGTCGAGCAGGCTTCGCCGCATTCGATCCTGTCGGTGACCTTCACCAACAAGGCCGCCGCCGAGATGCGCCATCGCATCGAGCAGTTGCTGGGCATCAGCCCGGGCGGCATGTGGGTCGGTACCTTCCACGGCCTGGCCCACCGCCTGCTGCGCGCGCACTGGCAGGAAGCCGGGCTGAACCAGAATTTCCAGATCCTCGACAGCGACGACCAGCAGCGCCTGGTCAAGCGGGTGATCCGTGACCTCGGCCTCGACGAGCAGCGCTGGCCGGCACGCCAGGCGACCTGGTTCATCAACGGGCAGAAGGACGAAGGCCTGCGGCCGCAGCACATCCAGGTCAATGGCGACCTGTTCCTCGGCACCATGCGCAGCATCTATGAAGCCTACGAGGCCGCCTGCGAGCGCACCGGCGTCATCGACTTCTCCGAACTGCTGTTGCGCGCCCTCGACCTGTGGCGCGACCACCCGGGCCTGCTGCAGCACTACCAGCGGCGCTTCCGCCACCTGCTGGTGGACGAGTTCCAGGACACCAACGCCGTGCAGTACGCCTGGCTGCGCCTGCTGGCGCAGGGCGGCGACAGCCTGATGGTGGTCGGCGACGACGACCAGTCGATCTACGGCTGGCGCGGCGCGCGCATCGAGAACATCCAGCAGTTCTCCAGCGACTTCCCCGACGCCGAAGTGATCCGCCTGGAGCAGAACTACCGCTCCACCGCCGGCATCCTCAAGGCCGCCAACGCCCTGATCGCCAACAACAGCGGGCGCCTGGGCAAGGAGCTGTGGACCGAGGGCGGCGACGGCGAGCCGCTCAGCCTGTATGCCGCCTTCAACGAACACGACGAAGCCCGCTACGTGGTGGAAACCATCGAAAGCGCGCTGAAGACCGGTCTGGCACGCAACGACATCGCCATCCTCTACCGCTCCAACGCCCAGTCGCGGGTGCTGGAAGAGGCGCTGCTGCGCGAGCGCATTCCGTACCGCATCTATGGCGGCCAGCGCTTCTTCGAGCGCGCCGAGATCAAGAACGCCATGGCCTACCTGCGCCTGCTGGAAGGGCGTGGCAACGACGCGGCACTGGAACGGGTGATCAACGTGCCGCCCCGCGGCATCGGCGAGAAGACCGTGGAGAACATCCGCGAGCATGCCCGGCATGCCCAGCTGTCGATGTGGGAAGCGATGGTCCAGTTGCTCGCCAACAAGGCCCTCAAGGGCCGGGCCGCCAGCGCCCTGGCGGCGTTCATCGAACTGATCGACAACCTCGCGGCCAAGGTCCTGGACATGCCGCTGCACCTGATGACCCAGACCGTCATCGAGCAGTCCGGGCTGATCGCCTATCACCAGGAAGAAAAAGGCGAGAAAGGCCAGGCCCGGGTGGAAAACCTCGAGGAACTGGTCAGCGCCGCGCGCAACTTCGAAGCCAGCGACGAAGATGCCGACCTGTCGCCACTGTCCGCCTTCCTCGGCCACGCCTCGCTGGAGGCCGGCGATACCCAGGCCGACGAGCACGAGGACAGCATCCAGCTGATGACCCTGCACAGCGCCAAGGGCCTGGAATTCCCCTATGTGTTCCTGGTCGGCATGGAAGAAGGCCTGTTCCCGCACAAGATGAGCCTGGAAGAACCCGGCCGTCTCGAAGAGGAACGCCGCCTGGCCTATGTCGGCGTGACCCGGGCCATGCAGAACCTGGTGCTGACCTACGCGGAGACCCGTCGCCTGTATGGCAGCGAGACCTACAACAAGGTGTCGCGCTTCGTCCGCGAGATTCCTCCCGGGCTGGTCCAGGAAGTGCGCCTGTCCAACAGCGTCAGCCGCCCGTTCGCCGGGGCCAAGCAACCGGCCAGCAGCCTGTTCGCCAACGCCAACATCCCGCAGACCGCCTTCAACCTGGGGCAGCGCGTGCAGCATGCGGTGTTCGGCGAGGGCGTCATCCTCAACTTCGAAGGTTCCGGTGCCCAGGCCCGGGTCCAGGTGAATTTCGCCGAGGGCAGCAAGTGGCTGATGCTCGGTTACGCCAAGCTCGAAGCCATCTAAGAAGTTATCTGACTGCCGGCGTGGGCCTTTCTTTCATCTATGGAAGCAAAGGCCTACGGCATCTTGTGTAGGCAGTCAGAAATTTCAGGCAAAAGATAGAAACATCTTGTCGCTGTCATGCGTCCCTGAACTTGTGCACCATGACGCGCGTGCAATCCACAAAACGGGAATACCCTTCTATGCAACGTTTTCTCAGCATCGCCCTGGCGCTGTGCATCGGTCTCACCATGAGCCTCGACGCCAACGCCAAGCGCTTCGGCGGCGGCAAGAGCTCTGGCGCCGCGCCGACGCACCAGGCCCGTCAGGCCACCCCTGCCAACCCTGCCGCCACCCCGACCGCGCCAGGCCGTGCGCCCGCCGCGGCCAGCGGTGCCTCGAAATGGCTCGGCCCACTGGCCGGCATCGCCGCCGGCGGTCTGCTGGCCTCGATGCTGATGGGTGATGGCTTCGAAGGCATGCAGATCTTCGACATCCTGATCATGGCGCTGATCGCGTTCCTGGTCTTCCGCTTCATTGCCGCCCGTCGCCGCAAGCAGCAGCCGCAAATGGCCGCCGCCGGCCACCCGGCCTACCAGCGCGAAGCCTACGAGCAGCCTGCCCAGCCGTCGATCTTCGGTGGTTCCGCCGCGCCTGCCGCGCGTCCGGTGATCAATGCACCGGCCTGGTTCAACGAGCAGAACTTCCTGGCCGCCGCACGCAATCACTTCCAGACGCTGCAGCAGCACTGGGACGCCAATGAAATGGACAAGATCGCCGAGTTCGTGACGCCGCAACTGCTGGAGTTCCTCAAGCGCGAGCGCGCCGAGCTGGGTGACGGCTTCCAGTCCACCTACATCGACAACCTCGACGTGCAGCTGGAAGGCGTCGACGATCGCGCCGACAAGACCATCGCCACCCTGACCTTCAGCGGTGTGTCGAAGTCCTCCCGTTTCGACCAGGGCGAAGTGTTCAGCGAGAGCTGGAACATGGAGCGCGCCCAGGGCGAAAACCAGCCTTGGCTGGTCGCGGGGATCCGCCAGAACGGCTGATCTTGAGGCGTTGCACAAAAAAACCCCGGGCTTGCCCGGGGTTTTGCTTTTAGCGTACTGCCCTACTAGGGTATAACGCGCAACGTTTCCAAAAGGCCACGACATAGAGGACGCGAACCGTGGAAGAAGTCATTGAACAGCTTCGTGAAGCCAACGAGCCGGTACCGGTACCGCTCGAGCTGCCCGACGAAGACCTGCTGGTAGAGATCGAAGAGCAGTTGTTCATCAACATCCCGTTCGTCTTCAAGGAATTCCTCCTGACCGTCAGCGACGTGGTCTACGGCAGCCTGGAGCCGGTCACCGTCACCGATCCGCAATCCCACACCTACCTGCCGGAAGTGGCGGCCAATGCCTGGGACGCCGGAGTACCGCGCGACCTGATCCCGCTCTGCCAGGACGGCGACGACTACTACTGCGTCGAGGAAGACGGCACCGTGGTGCTGTGGTCCGGCGAGGAAGAACTGGTCACCGAGGAGAGCTGGGAGTCGGTCTGGCACTGGGCGCGGGACGTCTGGCTGGAAAGCTGAATCATTTCCATTGGAAAAATAATGGCTTAGAGCCATCAATGTTCGTAGAATCGCCACGCCTTCCTGTGCGTGGCGGGCCGCTACCGCTCCATCCCCTCGGACATTCGTCCCGCTCGCACAAGAAGCCTGGCTCCCCTTTCCACCCTGTGGGAGCGAGCTCGCTCGCGAAGGACTGCACCGCAATGCGCTATCTGATCGCTTTCAGCTTCCTCCTGCTCGCTGCCTGCCAATCCCCCGCGAGCCGCTTGCAGGTCCTCAGCACCCAGCACGCCCACCAGTTGATCACCCAGCCAACGCGCCCTTTTCCGCTGGTCATGAGCGTACCCACGGTCAAGCCCGGCAGCGCGCGCCTGCGCATCTATCTCGAAGGCGACGGCCACGCCTGGGCCACGCCCTCGCAACCGAGCCTGGACCCGAGCCCGCGTGACCTGCTCATGGCCCGCCTGGCCGTCAGCGACCCGCAGCCCAGCCTCTACCTGGCGCGGCCCTGCCAGTTCATCAGCGCGCCGGGGTGCAACCCGCTGGTGTGGACCGAACAACGCTTCGGTCAGGCCGTGCTCGACAGCCTCGACCAGGCGCTGAACCAGGTGCGCAGGCAATACGGCAATCGGGATTTCGAGCTGATCGGCTACTCCGGTGGGGCCGCACTGGCCCTGTTGCTGGCTGCGCAGCGTGACGACATCGCCGTGGTCCAGACCCTGGCCGGCAACCTCAGCCCGCGACAATGGGCGCAATCGCTCAACCTCACCCCGCTGCGCGGTTCACTGGAACCGCTGGACCGCGCCGAACGCCTGCGCCATGTGCGCCAGCGGCACTTCATCGGCTCCGGCGACCGCACCGTGCCGCCGGTCCTCTACCAGCACTATCGACGCACCCTCGGCCCGGCGGACTGTGTGGAAGTGGTCAGGCTGGCAGGCGTCGATCATGCCGACGGCTGGGCCGAGGCCTGGGCGCAATGGCGCTACAAGCCACTGCGCTGCCCGCCTCAGTGATGGTGCTCCTTCTGGTTTTCCAGGGTTTCCAGCAGGGCGATCTGCATCCGCGTGTGCACTCGGATGAACCAGCGCCATAGCAGTGCCACCACCCCGGCCGCCACCACCGCGATCAACAGCAACAGCTCGCTGGTGGGCAGGATGCTGGCCGACAGTGCCGAGAGCAGCAGGAAGATCACCAGCAGCGAAAGCAGCGGAATGACCTCGGCAATCACCCGGCGTACCCGCTGGGTATGGCGCCCGGCCACTTCCGGCTTGACCCCCATCTCCGCCAGCAGCATCGACAGCGCCTTGAGCTTGCGGTACGCGGCGATCAGGAACGGCAGCGAGAGGAGCAATGCCAGCCCCCAGATCAGCGCCTTCTGCTGGCCGACGTCGGCGATCCAGTCGCTCAGGTAGGCGCCGATCTGCGCGGCGAAGTAGCCCCCGCTGAAGAAGATCGCCACCACCAGCGCCAGGTTGACCCCGACCTGCAGCAGGATGCGCCGGATCATCGCCGCCAGCATGGCGCCCTCGCCCTGCGGCTGGATGCTGCGCAACCACTCGCCATACAGCGACAGCACCCGCGACAGACGCCCCGGCACCACCTTGGCCAGCTTCAGCGACAGCGGGTCGGCGGCGCGGATCAGGTAGGGCGTGAGCAGGGTGGTGATGGCCGAGACGGCCACGGCCACCGGGTAGAGGAAGTCGCTGGTGACCTGCAGGGTCATGCCCAGCGCTGCGATGATGAAGGAGAATTCGCCAATCTGTGACAGCCCCATGCCGACCCGCAGCGAGGTACGGCCATCGTTGCCGGCGATGAAGGCGCCCATCCCGCACGAAAGCATCTTGCCCAGCACCACGGCGATGGTGATCACCACGATCGGCCAGATGTACTCCACCAGCACGTTCGGGTCGATCATCAGGCCGATGGCGACGAAGAAGATCGCGCTGAACAGGTCGCGCACCGGTTCGATCAGGCGTTCGATCTTCATCAACTGGCGCGACTCGGCCATGATCGCGCCGATCAGGAAGGCGCCGAGGACCATGCTGTACTCCAGCTTGACCACCAGCAGGCAGAAGCCGAAGCACAGGCCGAGCACGGTGATCAGGAGCATCTCGTTGCTTTCGAACCTGGCCACGTAGGCCAGCAGGCGCGGTACCAGGAGGATACCCACCACCAGCGCGACGATCATGAACAGCGAGAGCTTGCCCACCGTGGAGAACACTTCGCCGGAACTGACCGTACCGCTGACGGCGATGCCCGACAGCAGGGCGATGATGCCGATGCCGAGGATGTCCTCGACGATCAGCACGCCGAAGATCAGCTGGGCGAAGCGCTCGTTCTTCATCTTCAGGTCGTTGAGCGCCTTGACGATGATGGTGGTCGAGGAGATCGCCAGGATCGCGCCGAGGAACAGCGAGTCCATGGTGCTCCAGCCGAACCAGCGGCCGATCTCGAAGCCGATCCAGATCATCAGGACGATTTCCAGGAAGGCCGCGATGAAGGCCGTCGCCCCCACCTTGAACAGCTTGCCGAGGCTGAATTCCAGGCCCAGGCAGAACATCAGGAAGATCACCCCGAGTTCGGCGAGGGTCTTGATGGTGTCCTCGTCATGGATCAGGCCGAAGGGCGGGGTGTGCGGGCCGATGATGAAGCCGGCGACGATATAGCCGAGGACCACCGGCTGCTTGAGGCGGTGAAAGAGGATGGTGACCACACCGGCTACCAGCATGATCACCGCCAGATCCTGGATAAAGCTGATGGCATGCACGGCGGACGCTCCTTATCTCCATGACGAAGAACAAAGCACAGCCCGACCGTCAGGTCTGATTGAGCTGCGGAATTTTCGGTTTTAAATGTAGGAAATGGCCTCGTTATAGAGCCCTGTCCGCAGGGTAACATCGACGCCGCGTGCAAAATGGCCGCGCAATATGTAGAAACAGATCGGCACTTTCATCATCGCCAATGGCATGAAACACGTGACGGCAATCACCCGGTCAACGTCCCGTTTCAAGATGGCTATCCACATGGGGAAGAAGCGCCCAGACCGCGCCGCCCCGCTTCAGCGCAACCTCACCGTGAGCACACTATGGAACCCGGAAACGCCCAACTGTCGATGACTGTCCTGATGACCCCGGACATGGCCAACTTCTCCGGCAACGTGCACGGCGGCACCTTGCTCAAGTACCTCGATGAAGTCGCCTACGCCTGCGCCAGCCGCTATGCCGGGCGCTACGTGGTGACCCTGTCGGTGGATCAGGTGGTGTTCCGCGAGCCGGTGCATGTCGGCGAACTGGTGACCTTCCTGGCGTCGGTCAACTACACCGGCAATACCTCCATGGAGGTGGGCATCAAGGTGGTGACCGAGAACATCCGCGAGCGCTCGGTGCGCCACAGCAACAGCTGCTTCTTCACCATGGTCGCGGTGGACGATGATCGCAAACCGGTAGCGGTACCGCCGCGCCAGCCGCAGACCAGCGAGGAGAAGCGCCGCTTCCTGCAGGGCCAGCAGCGGCGCTTGATCCGCCAGGAGCTGGAGAAGCGCTATCAGGAATTGAAGACCGAAACCGACACGATCTGACGGCCGATACAAGATCCTGTGGGCTGGCCTGCCGGCCCTATCGCTGGCAACGCCAGCTCCCACGCGGCGTTCAGAGCTTGTGCGCTTCGAAGCGCACCCGCGGGTGCACGATGCGGTCCTGCGCCCGCACCACTTCCAGCTCATAGCTGCCGCACGCCTGGGTTTCCAGCAGCACCTCGTGCACTGCGGCAGCCGTGAACTCGAACGCCGCCACCGGCTCGTCGCCCAGCAGCAGGCGGGCGAGGAAAAGCCCGGCGGTCAGGTCGCCGACGCCCACCGGCTGCCGGGGGAACGCCAGCAGCGGGCGACGCAGATGCCAGCTGGCTTCGGCGGTCACCAGCAGCATCTCGAAGTCATCCGGGTGCTTCCCGGCATAGGCCAGGTGTTTCACCAGCACCATCTTCGGCCCGCGCACCAGCAGCTCCCGCGCCATGCCGACGCACTCCGCCAGCGACTGCGCACGGCGACCGGCAAAACTGTCCAGCTCCAGCTGGTTCGGGCACAGCAGGTCCGCTGCCGCCACCGCCTCCTCCAGCAGGAACTCGCTGACCTCGGCCGGCACGCTGCAGCCCTTCTCCGGATGGCCCATCACCGGATCGCACAGGTACAGCGCCCGCGGGTTGGCCTGCTTGACCCGCTGCACCACGCCGAGGATCGCCCGGCCCTGGGCGGCGCTGCCGAGATAGCCGGATAGCACTGCGTCGCAATTGCCCAACTCACCGATATTGCTAATCCCTTCCACCAACGCGGGAATTTGCGCCGGCGCAAGCACTTCACCGGTCCACTGGCCATACTGAGTGTGGTTGGAGAACTGCACGGTATTGAGGGGCCAGACCTTCACCCCGACCCGCTGCACCGGAAATACTGCGGCACTGTTGCCAGCGTGGCCAAACACGACGTGAGACTGGATCGCAAGCAGGTGCGGGGTGCGTTTCATGCGGGACGTCCAAACCAATGAATGACAAACAAGGCGCGCAGTATGGCGCCAAATGCCACCTGTACGACAGACCGCGGTGGCAGTTAAGCTGGCACACCTCGTTGGAGCATGCGTAGATGGTTACCCTCGAAAACATCCTGGTGTTGATGGTCCTGGCCACGGCAGCCGCCTGGCTGTGGCACAACCATGGATTGCGGGAAAAGGCCCTGGAGCGGGTCAAGCAGCATTGCGCCAAGCTCGACCTCGAACTGCTCGATGGCGCCGTGGCCCTGAAGAAGATCGCCTTCGTCCGTGACGCCAATGGCCGCAAGCGCCTGGCGCGGGTCTACAGCTTCGAGTTCACCGTGACCGGCGAGCAGCGCCACCCCGGTACCGTCACCCAGTTCGGCGCCCATAGCGTGCAGATCGAACTGGCGCCCTACCCGTTCGAGATCAAGCCGCCGGTGCAGGGCGACAACGTCATCGAGATGAAGCAGTGGCGCCAGGAGCACAACCGCTGGCGTCAGTGATCCAGCGGCAGGCGGCAAGCGAGCAGCGCCTGCTCCAGCGCCGCAGGGTCCTGGGCCTCGACGAAGATCAGTTCGATCCGCGAATCCCGCCGCCAGGCGCTTTCCTCCCAGCGCAGCGCCTGTCCAGCCAGGGCATTGGCTGAGCGCCAACCCTGCGCTCCCTGCACGACCATCTTGGCCCTGCGCCATGGCCAACCTTCCAGCACCCCCTGCAAACGCTCGATATCGAGGCGCTGCTGTGGATGAAATCGCCAGCCGATGCTCCAGCCGTCCGCGGCCTGTTGATAACTGCACAGGGGTAGCCGTGGATCTATCCACAGCGCGGCCATCGGTGCTTTTCCCTCCGGGACAAGGTTATCAACAGCCTCGTTATCCACAGGGGGCGCAGCGCTGATGGGCAGATCGGCAACCGCGATTCGCCCGTGATCGACCCACTGCAACGGTACTGCGGGCAGTCGCGCGGTTATCCACAGACGCTTTTCCTCATCCACGGCGCAGGACTTGTTCATCACCAGCAGGCCCGCAGCCGGTAGCGCCTGTTCCTGCGCGGGTGGCAGCACCGCACCCTCGGCCAACGCCTGCGCATCGAGGACCAGGACCGCCGGCTGCACTGCCAATACACCGCGCCAGGGCGGCAAGCGCAGTTGCGCCAGCAATTGCGCCGGATGACCAAGGCCGGACGGTTCGATGAACAGCCGATCCGGCCGCGCCTTGCGCAACAGGCGGCCCAGGCCCACCTGGAACGGCGCGCCATTCACGCAGCACAGGCAGCCGCCAGCCACCTCGCCCATGCTCACACCGGCATCGTCGGTGCTGAGCAGGGCGGCATCCAGGCCGATCTGGCCAAATTCGTTGATCAACACAGCCCAGCGTTCATTGGCCGGGCGTTGGCCAAGCAGATGACGGATCAGGCTGGTCTTGCCGGCCCCCAGGGGGCCGGCAATCAGATGAGTCGGAATGTTCTGCAGCATAGGTGAGCCGTTTCGCCGGAAATAGTCCCCCTATGCTCCGGGCTCAGGCCAGCCAGTCAAGGGTCAGGATCAGTCGCCGCGTATGCTTATCCACAGACGGGGAACGGTGCACCAGCCCGGCGCCTTCGTTGCCCAGCCATTTCTCGCCCTTGAGCAGGGCGACATCACCACAGGCCAACTGGCGGATGGCAGCCGGGTCCACCGCGGCCTGCGCCAGCCGCCGTCGATCCACCGCGCCTTCCTCCAGCCATTCGCTGGCCGGGCCGGCAAAGGTGGTGATCAGCCGCAGCGGCACATGGTCGACATGGAAACGCGGGCACATGGCGCTGTCCAGCACCCGCAGGCGCAGACCGACGCTGCGTGCGTCGAGCAGGCAGGCATAGGCGCCGACCAGCCAGTGCAGGTCGGCGATGAAGCCGTCGTAGCCGGCCAGATCGGCGTAGGCGCTGGCGAGGCCTTCGAGCGGCGGCACTTCACCGTCCCTGCCGATCAGCAATGTCCGCGCCTCGGCCAACGGCTGGTCCAGCGACAGCAGCAGATGGGCGAAATCCTCGATATGCGCCGGCAGGCGGCGTTGCCACACCGCCAGGTTGACCCCCTCGAGCAAGGCTTCGGTGAGCACCTCCGGCGTCTCGCCAAAGGCCTGGCGCACCGGCGTGCGCAATTCGGCGAGCTGCATCAGGCCACCTCCTCTTCGGCATGCCAGGCACCGAACGGGTCGGGCAAGCGCCGCCAGTTGGCGGCGCCCAGGGCCATTTCATCGTCGTCGAGCAGGCAGGCGTCCAGCTCGGCGTGCAGGCGCGACACATCGAGATGCTGGCCGATGAACACCAGCTCCTGGCGGCAATCACCACACTCCGGATCCCACTGCTGGAGGATCGCCGCCGTGCTCTGCGGATCCTCCGGCCAATGCGCCTTGGGCACGAAGCGCCACCAGCGCCCGGCAAAACCATGGCGCATCATGCCCCCGGCCTGGGACCAGCTACCCGCCTCCTGGTACTTGCTGGCGAGCCAGAAGAACCCCTTGGAGCGCAACAGGCGACCATTGACCCAGGGCCTGTGGATAAAGTCGAAGAAACGCTGCGGGTGCAACGGTCGGCGGGCCTGCCAGACGCTGGCGGCGATGCCGTATTCCTCGGTTTCCGGCACATGCTCGCCGCGCAGTTCCTGCAGCCAGCCCGGGGCGCTGGCGGCGCGCTCGAAGTCGAACAGGCCGGTATCGAGGATGTCCTTGAGATCCACCTGGCCCATGACCATCGGCACGATCCGCGCGTGGGCGTTGAGCCGGCGCAGGATGGCGCTCAGCTCTTCACGCTCGTGGCTGCTGATCAGGTCGATCTTGCTCAGGAGGATGACGTCGGCGAACTCCACCTGGTCGATCAGCAGGTCGCTGATCGAGCGCTCGTCGTCCTCGCCGAGGGTTTCGCCACGGGACGCAAGGCTGTCGGCGGCCTGGTAGTCGCGCAGGAAGTTGAGGCCATCGACCACGGTGACCATGGTGTCCAGGCGCGCCATCTCGGCCAGGCTACGGCCCTGGTCGTCGCGGAAGGTAAAGGTCTCGGCCACCGGCAGTGGCTCGGCGATGCCGGTGGACTCGATCAGCAGGTAGTCGAAACGGCCTTCGGCGGCGAGGCGACCGACTTCTTCCAGCAGGTCCTCGCGCAAGGTGCAGCAGATGCAACCGTTGCTCATCTCCACCAGTTTTTCTTCGGTGCGGTTGAGGCTGACGTTGCGCTGCACCTCGGTGGCGTCGATATTGATCACGCTCATGTCATTGACGATCACCGCCACCCGCAGGTTGTCGCGGTTGCGCAGCACATGGTTGAGCACCGTGCTCTTGCCGGCGCCAAGAAAGCCGGAGAGCACGGTTACGGGAAGACGATCGGGCATGGCGCGGTTCCTCATCAGGGCGGCAAAGTGCATTCGAACGATGCATTGATCGAATGTTATATTATAACAGTGCAATTTAGCCAACCGCCCGTCCACGCGAACGGGTGAAAGGATCTTCATGAAGTCACTCCAAGCCTTTCTGTGGATAACCCTGTGCTGCGCTGTCGGCGACGCTCAGGCGGCGATGCCTCGCAGCGAGCCGGCCAACTGCACGCGCAGCGCCAACCTGCTGGCCTGCGCCGACCGTGAGGGCAGCTACTACAGCGTGCAGACCCACGGCTCGACCACCTACCTGCGCGGTTACGATGCACCGACCCAGCGACGCTGGGCGCAGACCAGCAGCCGCTACGGGCAACTGACCTTCTACACCGGCCTCGCCAGCGACGGCGAAGCCTGGGTGGGTTACAGCCGTCGGGTCGGCTGGACCACCCTCAACCGCGTCTCCAGTTCCAGCGGCCAGCGTTTCAGCCTGCGCTGCAACCGCCTGACGGGTTGCCAGTGAGCGGCAGGAAAAAGTGCTGGCATTCGAATTGTTATAATGTAACGTATTGCGACTTTCTTACTGATGGTTCGCAACATGACCGCCCTGACCCTCCCCGATATCGCCGCCCAGGCCAGCGGACAATCCCTGCCGCTGGATTGGGTCGGCATGTGCGGCATCGCCCTGCCGATCCGCCTGGACCAGCACACCCTGCATGCCACGGCAGATGCCGGCGTCGACCTCAGCGATGGCACGTCCCGCGGCATCCATATGTCGCGCCTGTACCTGGCGCTGGCGGCATTCGAGGAGGAAACGCTCTCGGTTGCGCTGATCCATCGCGTGCTGCGCCAGTTCCTCGACAGCCACCTGGGGCTGTCTACCCAGGCCCATCTCACCTTGCGCTTCGACGTGCTGCTGGAGCGACCCGCGCTGGTCAGCGCGGAATCCGGTTTCAAGCGTTATCCGTTGGTGGTCGATGCACGGCTGTCCGACGAAGTGTTCCACGTGGAACTATCCGTCGACGTGGTCTATTCCTCGACCTGCCCCTGCTCCGCCGCGCTCGCCAGGCAATTGATCCAACAGCAATTTCTCACCGACTTCGGCAACCGCACGCTGACCCATGAACAGGTCCTGAGCTGGCTGGGCAGCCCGCAAGGTATCGTCGCAACCCCGCACAGCCAGCGCAGCACGGCGAAACTGCGCATACGCTTGGAGGAGGACTGCAACGAGCTACCGATCCGGGAACTGATCGATCAGGCCGAAGCCGCCCTGGGCACCGCCGTGCAGACGGCGGTTAAACGCGCCGACGAACAGGCGTTCGCCCTGGCCAACGGACAGAACCTGATGTTCTGCGAAGACGCTGCGCGGCGCCTGGACCTGGCATTGCGACGCCTGTCCTCGGTGGCTGGCTTTCAACTGCGTGTGGAACACGCGGAGAGCCTGCACGCCCACGACGCTGTCGCCCAAAGCCAGTGGAACTGGTAACCGAACGGAGATGCTTCGATGATCCGCAAGAACCCGACCGGCGACCTGCCGGTGATTGCCGAGTCCGCCTACGTGGACAACACCGCCATCATCTGCGGCAAGGTGGTGATAGGAGAAAATGTGTTCGTCGGCCCCTATGCGGTAATCCGCGCCGACGAGGTGGACGAGACCGGTTCGATGCAGCCGATCACCATCGGCTGCAACTCGAATATCCAGGATGGCGTGGTGATCCACTCCAAGTCCGGCGCCGCAGTGACCATCGGCGAGTTCAGCTCCATCGCCCACCGCTCCATCGTGCACGGGCCCTGCACGGTCGGCGACCGGGTATTCATCGGCTTCAACAGCGTGCTGTTCAATTGCGTGGTCGGCAACGGCAGCGTGGTGCGGCACAACTCGGTGGTGGATGGGCGTGACCTGCCGGAAAACTTCTACGTGCCCTCCACCACTCGCATCGGCCCGGCCACCGACCTGGCGCAGTTCCCGCCGGTAAGCATCAGCGCCTCGGAATTCTCCGAGGACGTCGCCCATACCAACATCGACCTGGTGAAGGGCTACAAGGCGCTGCAGAACGAGTTCTAGTTGCGTGGTTTGACGCTGCCGCAGTCCGCGCCCAGCCACACCGCCCGGGTGTTCATGCTGCCCTGCTGCTGGACCCCGGTCGCGTTGAAGGTGCCCTGGACCGTGGTGACGAATTCGCGGTCACTGAGGAACTGCGCCTGGCCGGTGCCCTGGGCTTTCGGGCAACTGAACTCGAACTTCCAGGTCTTGCCGTTGCGGTCGGTGATGCGCTGGGTGCAACCCGACTGCGGGTCCTGCAGGGGGATGTCGTCGGTCCGGACCTGCTCCGGGGTCAGGCAGGAGCGCACGCCCTTGCCGGCCACGGTGATGCCCTGCTTGGCCAGCACGCCTTCCATCATTGCCCGCTGCTCCGGCGGCAGGTTCTTCAACTGGCCGAGCATGAATTCCATGTCGGGCAGGGGCTTGCCATCGACCTGCATGTTGCTGGTGGTCAGTTCCCATAACCCCGGTTGCAGCATCTGCGCCTGTACCAGGGGGCTCGACAGGCCAAGCAGCAACGCCAGCGCCGACACGCGAATGTTCATCTTGCGACTCCTGAGATCTCCGGCCCTGTGCCGGACTGTGGCTTGGACTTCGAAAAGCCCCCTGGGTTGCAAGACTAGTCCGGAACATGCTCTGTTAGAGGACTGATTGGCGGACGGCACAGGATGTGTATGGACTATCACAGCCCCCAGTTCTTCGGTTACCTCATTGCGGCGATTCACTTCATCGGCGCCCTCACCGCCGTGCATGCGGTGTTCACCGTGCGTACCGCCCAGGGCTCGATCGCCTGGGCGCTGTCATTGCTGTTCATTCCCTACCTGACCCTGATTCCCTACCTGATCTTCGGCAGTCGCACCTTCGACGCCTACATCCAGGCACGCCGCCAGGCCAACCAGGAAATGCACGTGGCCATGGCCGACCTGAACTGGCGGCCCTGGGTCGAGGAAGCGCTGGCGGCCAGCAACTCCCCCGCCTATGCCGGCCTGCGTGCCCTGCCCAAGCTGGGACGCATGCCATGCCTGGCGAACAACCGGGTGCGCTTGCTGGTGGACGGCAAGGCCACCTTCGACGCGATCTTCCAGGCCATCGAGCAGGCCCGCGACACAGTGCTGGTGCAGTTCTTCATCATCCATGACGACGAACTTGGCCGCCGCCTGCACGCCCTGCTGCTGAAGAAAGCCGCCGAAGGAGTGATGGTCTATGTGCTCTACGACGGGGTCGGCAGCCATGCCCTGCCCGCGCGCTACAGCCAGAGCCTGCGCGCCGGCGGCGTCGAGGTTCGCGCCTTCGCCACCAAGCGCGGCTGGTTCAACCGTTTCCAGGTCAATTTCCGCAACCACCGCAAGATCGTCGTGGTCGATGGGGTGCAGGGTTTTCTCGGCGGGCACAACGTCGGCGACGAGTACCTGGGCGGCAACCCGCGGCTGTCACCCTGGCGCGATACGCATGTGCAGGTCACCGGCCCGGTGCTGGCCTGCCTGCAGGAATCCTTCGCCGAGGACTGGTACTGGGCCACGCGCAAGCTGCCGCCGCTGATCCTGCCGGAGACCTACCCGGAGAACGGCCTGCTCTGCCAGGTGCTGGCCAGCGGCCCGGCCGATCCGCAGGAAACCTGCTCGCTATTCTTCGTCGATGCGATCCAGGCGGCGCAGCATCGGCTGTGGATAACCAGCCCGTACTTCATCCCCGACGAAGCGGTGCTCGCCTCGCTGCGCCTGGCGGTCATGCGTGGGGTGGACGTGCGCATCCTGATCCCGTCACGTCCGGACCACCGCATCGTCTATGCCGCCTCCAGCCTGTTCGCCTTCGAAGCGGTGCGGGCCGGGGTGCGGATCTTCCGCTACCTGCCCGGTTTCCTGCACCAGAAGGTGATGCTGGTGGACGACGACGTCGCCGCCATCGGCAGCGCCAACCTGGACAACCGCTCGTTCCGCCTGAACTTCGAAATCACCCTGGTGACCATCGACCAGGGCTTCGCCAGCACAGTGGAAAACATGCTGGTGAACGACTTCGAGCAGTCGCGGGAAATCACGTCGGAAGACAGCCGCGACACGCACCGCCTGCAACAGCTGGGGATGCGTATCGCGCGTCTGATCTCGCCGATCCTGTGATCAGCGATAGAGGTCTTCGCGGGTCAGCGGCAGGTCGTGGCTGCCATCGGCCCGCGGTTTCACCGCCAGGATCTGGTGCAGGTTGATCCAGCCGCGGGTGAACGCATAGGAGCAGCCGGCCAGGTACAGGCGCCAGATGCGCAGGGCCTTTTCCGGGACCAGGGTGGCCGCCTCGGCCAGCCGCGATTCGAGGTTGTCGCTCCAGATCTTCAGCGTGCGCGCGTAGTGCAGGCGCAGGCTCTCCACGTCCACCACCTCCAGCCCGGCTTCGCTGATGAAGCCGCTGATCATCGACACGTGCGGCAGCTCGCCGTGGGGGAAGACATAGCGCTCGATGAAGTTGCCAGCCCCGCGCCCCACCGGGCGGCCGTCGGTGTGCTTGGCGGTGATGCCGTGGTTCATCACCAGGCCGCCCTCGCGCACCGCGCCGAACAGGCGCTGGCAATAAAGCTCGAGGTTGGCATGGCCGACATGCTCGAACATGCCGACGCTGACCACCTTGTCGAAGCGACCGTCCTGGGGCAGGTCGCGGTAGTCGAGGATCTGCAGCTCGACCTGCTTCTCCAGCCCTTCCGCCGCCACCCGCTCGCGACCGAGGCTGAGCTGCTCCTTGCTCAGGGTGATGCCGAACACCCGGGCGCCGTACTCGCGCGCGGCGAAGCGCGCCAGCCCGCCCCAACCGCAGCCGACGTCCAGCAGGTAGTCACCTGGGGTCAGGCGCAGCTTGCGGCACAGGTGGTCGAACTTGTTCTGCTGGGCCTGGTCGAGGCTGTCGTCGGGCGTCTTGAAGTAGGCGCAGGAGTAGGCCATGTCGCGGTCCAGCCACAGCTGGTAGAACGCGTTGGACAGGTCGTAGTGGTAGGAAATCGCCGCCGCATCGGTGGCCTTGTCATGCTTGCTGCGCACCGGCAGCGTTTCTTCCTCGTCCTTGAGCAGGGCTTCGCTCAGTTCATCGCAGAGGCGAATCACCTCGCTCATGGTGCCTTCCAGGTCCAGCTTGCCCTCGACGAACGCCGAACCCAGCTCGTCCAGGCCCGGGTGGGCCAGTTGGCGGATCATGCTGGGGTCCTTGAGCATGATGGTGACCTGGGGTTGCGGGCCCAGATCGAACTCGTGGCCGTCCCACAGGCGCAGACGGAGCGGAAGATGCAGGCTTTGCAGAACTGGCGGAAGTTGCACGAGCATGAACTGAGCCTCCCCATTTATACATACGGACGTCACCGAATCAGGGTAGTTCATAAGTCCGATCTGTCCGGCTATCACGGCGATAGTCGAACGCTATCAAGGCTTTCGTGGCGGCAGATTTCGCACAAAACCAATCGCTGAATTGTATACAATCCACAAATCGAGCGATTAACCTTGGCGCCACCATCGATTCATCATCCGGGAGCACAACAATGAAAAGCTATGACGTCATCATCATCGGCGGCGGTCCCGGCGGCTACAACGCCGCCATCCGCGCCGGTCAGCTGGGCCTGAGCGTGGCCTGCGTGGAAGGCCGCGCGACCCTCGGCGGCACTTGCCTGAACGTCGGCTGCATGCCGTCCAAGGCCCTGCTGCATGCGTCGGAGCTGTACGAGGCGGCGGCCAGCGGCGAGCTGGGCCATCTCGGTATCGAGGTCAAGCCGAGCCTGAACCTGGTGCAGATGATGAAGCAGAAGGACGAGAGCGTGACCGGCCTGACCAAGGGCATCGAGTTCCTGTTCCGCAAGAACAAGGTCGACTGGATCAAGGGCTGGGGCAAGCTGGACGGCGTCGGCAAGGTCAAGGTGAGCGACGACCAGGGCAACGTCAGCGAGTACCAGGCCAAGGACATCGTCATCGCCACCGGCTCCGAGCCCACCCCCCTGCCCGGCGTGACCATCGACAACCAGCGCATCATCGACTCCACCGGCGCCCTGTCGCTGCCGCAGGTGCCCAAGCACCTGGTGGTGATCGGCGCGGGCGTGATCGGCCTGGAACTGGGTTCGGTCTGGCGTCGCCTGGGCGCCGAAGTGACCGTGATCGAGTACCTCGACCGCATCTGCCCCGGCATCGACGAAGAAACCGCCAAGACCCTGCAGCGCTCCCTGGCCAAGCAAGGCATGAGCTTCAAGCTGGGCAGCAAGGTGACCCAGGCCACGCCATCGGCCGACGGCGTCAGCCTGACCCTGGAGCCCGCCGCCGGCGGTGACGCGCAGACCCTGCAGGCGGACTACGTACTGGTCGCCATCGGTCGCCGTCCCTACACCCAGGGCCTGGGCCTGGAAAGCGTCGGCCTGCAGACCGACAAGCGCGGCATGCTGGAAAACCAGGGCCATCGCACCAGCGTGCCGGGCATCTGGGTCATCGGTGACGTCACCTCGGGCCCGATGCTGGCGCACAAGGCCGAAGACGAAGGCATCGCCTGCATCGAGCTGATCCACGGCAAACCGCACCAGGTGAACTACGGCCTGATTCCCGGGGTGATCTACACCAGGCCGGAACTGGCGACCGTGGGCAAGACCGAGGAACAACTGAAGGCCGAGGGCCGTGCCTACAAGGTCGGCAAGTTCCCGTTCCTGGCCAACAGCCGGGCCAAGATCAACCACGAGACCGAAGGCTTCGCCAAGGTCATCGCCGATGCCGATACCGACGAAGTGCTGGGCGTGCACCTGGTCGGCCCGAGCGTCAGCGAGATGATCGGCGAGTACTGCGTGGCGATGGAGTTCGCCGCCTCGGCAGAAGACATCGCGCTGATCTGCCACCCGCACCCGACCCGCTCCGAGGCATTGCGCCAGGCAGCGATGAACGTGGATGGGATGGCGATGCAGATCTGATAGTCGTAGTGCCTGTACCGGCCTCATCGCTGGCAAGCCAGCTCCCACAGGTTCAGCGCGGACACTGTGGGAGCTGGCTTGCCAGCGATGAGGCCGGTATTGGCAACAGAAAAATCAGGTCCTGAACCGCGACACCAGGCTCCTGAACTCCTGCGACAGCTCGTTCAACTGCCGCGAATCCGCCTGCGCCGACCCCGCCAGTTCCTCGATCAACTGCGCATCCGCCTGGATCTGGATGATGTGCTGGTTGATGTCCTCGGCCACCTGGTGCTGCTCTTCCGCCGCGGTGGCGATCTGATTGCTCTGGTCGCGGATCACATCCACCGACGCACGAATCCCCTCGAAGCTGTCCCGCGCCTCGCGGATGCATTCCACGCTCTGCTGCGACATGTCCAGGCTGCTGCGCATCTGCTGGGTGACGTCCTGCGCGCGCCGCGCCAGGCCGCCGAGCAGGCCGTCGATCTCGCCGGTGGAGTCGGCGGTGCGCTTGGCCAGCGCCCGCACCTCATCGGCGACCACGGCGAAGCCACGCCCCTGCTCACCCGCCCGCGCCGCCTCGATCGCCGCGTTCAGCGCCAGCAGGTTGGTCTGCTCGGCAATCGAGCGGATGGTGCCGAGGATGGCGTTGATGTCCTGGCTTTCGCGTTCCAGTTCCTGCATGGCCTCGGTGGCCTGCAGCAGGTTCTCGCTGAGCCGCGCGACGCTGCTGGTGGCCTGCTCGATCTGCTGTTGCCCGCTATTGACCTGGCGCTGCCCGGCGTCGGCGGAGGTTGCCGCGTGGCTACAGGATTTCGCCACTTCGTTGGCGGTGGCGACCATCTCGTTGAACGCCGTCGACACCAGCTCCACCGCCTGGCGCTGGCGCCCGGTGGCGTCACCCATGTTCGAGGCGACGCGGCTGTTGGTTTCCGAGGCGGTCTGCAGGTCGGCGGAGGCATGGCCGATGCGTTGCACCAGGGCGCGGATGCGTTCCAGGAACTGGTTGAACCAGCCCGCCAGGGTCGCGGTTTCATCGTTACCCTGGATCGGCAGCGAGCGGGTCAGGTCGCCCTCGCCTTGCGCGATGTCCTCCAGGCTGCCGGATACCCCGTTGATCGGCTTGATGATCACGTTGGCGAAGGCCGCCCCCAGCACCGCGAACAGCGCCGCCAGCACCAGGGCGATGACGAGGATGGTCCAGGTCAGGCTGGTGACGCCGGCCATGACCTCGCTCTTCTCGATCAGGCCGATGAAGCGCCAGCCGAGGGTCGGCGAGGTCCAGACGTTGGCCATGTAGCGCTTGCCGCCCAGCTCGACTTCGACCAGGCCCTTGCTGGTGCCGGCCAGTTGCGCGTAATCGCCGCCGAGGTCCTTGAGCTGCTTGAAGGCATTGCTCGGGTTGCTCGGGTCCACCAGCACCGCGCCGGTGTCCTCGACCAGCATCAGGTAGCCGCTTTCGCCGAGCTTGGTCTTGCCGATGAACCCGGCCAGTTGCTCGAGGGACACGTCGGTGCCCATCACCCCGATCACCTCGCCGTTGGCGCCATGGACGGTGCGCACGGTGCAGATCAGCGGCTCGTTGCCCCACAGATAGGCGCTGGTGCGCATGACCTTGCCGGGATTGGCCATGCCCAACTGGTACCAGGGGCGCTTGCGCGGCTCGTAGTTCTTCAGGCCGGGCTCATCGGGCCAGGCCACATAGCTGCCATCGTCGTTGCGCGCGAAGGACACGAAGGCGGTGTTCGGATGCGCCTTGGCGTAGCGGGTAAAGCGCTCCAGGAGCTGGCGGCTGCCTTCGGGCAGCGGCGTGCTCGGCGCATTTTCGCTGCTATAGACCTTCAGGTCCTTCGCGTTGACGACCTGCGGGTCGTCGGCCCATTGCGCGACGTTCTGCGCGATGGAGTCGAGGAACACGTTGACCGTGTTGTCGATCTGCCGGATCTCCCGGCCAGAGGTATCGACGAAACCGTCGCGGGCTTGTTCGTTGAGGTTGTAGACCACCAGGCAAGCGATCAACGCCACCGGGATGACGGCGAGAACGCCGAATGCACACGTCAGCTTTGTTTTTATATTCATCTGTTGGCTTCCGATACGACGTGCCATGAGCGCAAGGACTCAGGGGGCTTTGGGATCTGCTGCATGCCGGCCGAGGGTGGGGGAAACCGCTCTGCTGGGCGTTTCAGCAAGTCGGAGAATGGCAATTTGATCTTACCGACGCAAGACACCGGAATCACCTTTGGGCCCCGAATCTACGGGGTTTCTGGCAAAACTGATCGTGTGGACAGGACAGATTCTTGTCTGTTTTCACTGCTTTTGCAGGGCAGATCGTTTCTGCTGGAAGCCGTTCGCAGCGCGGCGGGTGCGACGCGCAAACGCTTGAGAAAAAAGGAAAAAGACCCGACAGGAAATTATTGTCACCTTTAATGAGACAGTCATTCAACATTACCGCTATTTGTGCGCACCGATAGCGACAGTAAAGTGACCGACACAACGCCGGGCACCGCCTGGACCCAGACTTCCCTCTCATAAGGCGACAACGGAATGACCACATCGACATCAGGTGCCTGGAGCCCCCTGCGCAACGCCACCTTCCGCATGCTGTGGATCGCCACCATCGCGTCCAACATCGGTACCTGGATGCACGAGGTCGGCGCCGGCTGGCTGATGACCACGCTGTCGGCCAATCCGCTGCACGTGGCGCTGATCCAGGTCGCGGGCTCGCTGCCCATGTTCTTCCTGGCCCTGCCGGCCGGCGCGGCGGCCGACATCGTCGACAAACGCCGTTACCTGCTGCTGGTCCAGCTGTGGATGTCGGCGGTGGCCGTGACCCTGGCCAGCCTGACCCTGCTGGGCCTGATGAACGTGCCCCTGCTGTTGACCCTCACCCTGGCGCTGGGCATCGGCACCGCCTTGATGATGCCCGCCTGGAGCGCGCTCACGCCCGAACTGGTGGGCAAGGAAGACCTGCCCAACGCGGTGGCGATCTCGAGTGTCGGCATCAACGTGTCGCGGGCGATCGGGCCGGCGCTGGCGGGCGTGGTGGTCAGCCTGGTGGGTCCGTGGCTGACCTTCGCCCTCAACGCCATCTCGTTCGCCGGTGTCATCCTGGTGCTGTTCACCTGGAAACGCGAAGTGCAGGAGCCGCTGCTTCCCGCAGAGCGCTTCCTCGGCGCCATACGCACCGGATTGCGCTTTGCCCGCAGCTCCCGGCCGCTGCAGGCGGTACTGGTTCGCGCCCTCGCCTTCTTCCTGTTCGCCAGCGCCGGGACGTCGCTGCTGCCCCTGATCGTGCGCGGTGAAATGCACGGCACGGCCGCCGACTTCGGCCTGCTGCTCGCGGCGATCGGCATCGGTGCCGTCGCGGGTGCGACCCTTCTGCCACGTCTGCGCGAACGCATCAGCCGGGATCGCCTGGTCATGCTCGCCAGCCTGATCTACGCGGTGTTCCTGCTGGTGCTGGCTTCGGTCCGCAACTTCTACGTGCTGATGCCGGCGATGCTGCTCAGCGGCGCGGCCTGGATCGCCGTGCTCTCCAACATGCAGGTGGCCGCCCAGACCGCGGTGCCGGCCTGGGTCAGGGCACGGGCGCTGTCGGTGTACATCCTGGTGTTCTTCGGTGCCATGGCCGGTGGCGGCCTGCTCTGGGGCTCCATCGCCAGCCACGCCTCGATCAGCCTGAGCCTGCTGCTCGCCGCGGCCGGGCTGATCGTCGGGACGCTCGTCACCTGCAAGGTTGCGTTGCCCGAGACCGAAGCCGAGGAACTGGCGCCGTCGCTGCACTGGCCGACGCCGCTGCTCAGCGCGGACCAGGACCAGGAGCGCGGCCCGGTCATGGTGACTGTCGAGTACCACATCGATCCCGCTCAGGCCCATGGCTTCATCGAAGCCGCCCGGGACCTGGAAGCGATGCGCAAGCGCAATGGCGCCTTGTCCTGGGGGCTGATGCAGGACAGTGCCGAGCCGGCCGTGTGGCAAGAGTTCTTCTTCGAGGAATCCTGGCTCGAACACCTGCGCCATCACCACCGGGTAACCCGTGGCGAACTGAAGATCGAGGCCCGGGCACGGGCGTTCCAAACCGACGGTGTGCCGGTGCGGATTCGTCACCTGCTGGCTGAAAGGCATTCCCACTGAACCTGCTTTCATCCCTTTTGCCAGAGGTGTCGCCATGGGGTCCGTCGAGAGCTTCGCAATCAATCATCCGTTGTCACTGCTGGCCCTGAACGTCTTCGGCGACCAGCTCGGCCTGCCGGTGCCGTCCTACCCGTCGCTGGTGCTGGCGGGTGCCTTCGCCAGCGAACAGGGCTCGCCGGATCCGGCGCTGATCGTCGTGCTGGCAATGATCTGCTGCCTGCTGGCCGACAGCCTCTGGTACGTCCTGGGCGCACGCTTCGGCGACGCCCTCAGCCAGCGGATCGGGCGCAGCTCGCCAAGGATGAGCACCGCCCTGGCCCAAGGGCGAAAAGCCTACCTGCGGCACGGCCCGGTGGTGCTGGTCTTCGCCAGATTCATCCCGGGAGCGGGCGCGGTTTCCACCTTGCTGGCCGGGCAGATCGGCATGGCCAAGGCGCACTTCGTTGTCTGCAGCCTGCTGGGCTCGATGCTCTGGAGCGGCAGTGCACTCGCCCTGGGCGCCGGCTTCGGCGACGCGATCCTCTACGCCTTCGACAGCCTCAAGGAATACCTGGAGCTCGGCCTGGCGACCCTGGGGGGTGGCGTCCTGACCTTGCTGATCTTCCGGTTAGCGCCTTCAGCGCTGAGGCATGCCATGGGGCGTCCGGTCAGCCGGTAGCCCTCGACACTTCCACTTCTCGAAACAAGGACTCATCGAATGGACATCCAACGCATCACGAAAACCTGGGCAGACCTCTCGCTGCCTCTTGGCCTCCTGTTCCTGCGGGTTTCGGCGGCCGTGCTACTGCTGCAGATCCACGGCCTGCCGAAGCTGCTCGACTGGAGCGTCGAGCTGCAGCGGATCGAGGATCCGTTTGGACTGGGAGCACCCCTGACCCTGGCGATGGCGGTGTTTGCCGAGGTGGTCTGCCCGGTGTTGCTGATCCTGGGCGTGTTTGCCCGGCTGGCCTGTCTGCCGGTACTGGCCGTACTCGGTGTGGCGCTGGTGGTGGTGCATCCGGAGTGGACGCTGGGAGAGGCGCAGTTTGCCTGGCTGTTCGCCGTGCTCTATGCGGGGTTGGCCATTACGGGACCGGGGGATTGGGTCGTCAGGCTGCCCAGCCACGGCGAGGGCAACAACGCCGCATGAGCGCAAAAAGCGCCGCGAGTGATGGCCGTTGTTTGTGAAACACCACACCAGGACTCAAGCCTTGTAGTGACGGCCGAGGAAGTCATCCAGCAGTGCGTTCACTTCGTTTGGTCGCTCGTTTTGAATCCAGTGACCGCAGTGCTCCAGCACATGTTGCTCCAACCGGGGAACCACCTGGTTCATTCGCTTGAGCGTGTGGCTTTCCAGCTTGCCCACCAGGTCGTCGTCGCCCAGCAGGAAAAGTGTCGGCGGGACGATTGACTGGCCGGCCAGTGCTTCCGTGCGCTGCCAGGTGCGACTGAAGTTCCGGTACCAGTTCAGCGGGCCGCGAAAACCTCGGGACAGCGTGTGCTGGTAGACACTGAAGTCCTCCTTGGTGCACCAGGCGGGGAGGCCCTGCGGCTCTGGCATTCCGTCGAACAGGCGGGCATCGGCCGGTTTGTCCTGCAGGAACATCTCCCCTGTGCCGCCGAGCAATAGCTGAAGACTGCGGGTGATGTCTGCGTCCAGCTCCGATTCTGCAACACCCACTTCCTGGAAATAGACGATGTAGTTGAAACGGTCTGCATTCGCTTCGCGCATGATGTCGATGGCAGGGCGCTTGGGGCGCCCTCCGAAGGGGACCGACAGGGTGACGAGGGCCTTGATCCGTTGCGGCTCGAGCAGTGTCAGGTACCAGGCCAGCCCCGCCCCCCAGTCGTGACTGATCACAGCTGCCTCGGTGTGGCCAAGGGCGTCCATTGCCGCCTGGATGTCACCGCACAAGGTGATCAGGTCATAGGCTTCAGGTTCACTCGGGGCACTGCTCTGGCCGTAGCCACGCATCTCGGGCAGCAGCACACGATAGCCGGAACGAGCCAGAGGCTCGATCTGGTGTCGCCACGAGTACCAGCATTCGGGAAATCCATGCAGCAACCAGAGCGGCCGGCCGTCGACAGGGCCAGCACTGTAGAGGCTGAGGGTGATGTCGTTGACAGCAAGCAGCTGGTGTTCGATAGCCATCTCTGTTTCCTGCCCGATACGGGTGATCAAGTCGGTTTGGCCCGTTTGTATCATGGTGACCTCGCAGTGCCGAGCCATTGGCGTCTTGTTCAGGCCATGACGGGACTCCATGAATAAAAAACTGCCCGCGAGGACACTGAAGATTCACCTGTCTGATCCTTTAGTTGCGCTGAAGCGTTCGACCTCAGGAAACGTGGATTGAAGTCTGGTACCGCAGGCGGTGAGATGAGCTTCGCAGAGCCCCCTCTGCCTCCCCCTCGATAACCAGAAAAAAGAGGCCCGCGCCCCATGCGCACGCTCATCAAAGCCCTGACGCTGGCGTCCATCGCCATGCTGTCCGCACCGTTCGTTGCCCATGCAGAAGAGACCACCCAGGCCGGAGGATCAGCCTTCGTGGTGCACAAGCTGACGGATTTCCTCTACGCCATCGGCGAGCCCACCTACTACCAGAAAAACTATTCCTACCTGCTGGTGGGTGAGAAACAGGCACTGATGTTCGACGCCGGTGCGAACCAGAAGGAGGACATCACCACGGTGGCCAGGCAGATCACCGACAAGCCGCTCTCGGTCCTGCCATCGCACCTGCACTTCGATCACCTGGGCGGCCTGCACAATTTCCACAGCGTGTACCTGGTCGATACGCCGTTTACCCGCAAGTTCAAGGGCAAGGACGGGCTCTACCACGTACCGGAACCCGTGTACCTGGGCAACTTCGACCATATGGTGGTGCCGCCCTTCAAGGTCGCGCGGCTGGTGAAGCCAGAGGAGACCATCGACCTGGGCGGGCTGCAGGTCCGTCTGCTCAGCGTACCTGGGCACACCCGGGACGAAGTGGCCTTGTACGATGAGGCACATGACATCCTGCTGGCCGGCGATCATCTCTATCCGTCCTGGCTGCTGGCTGGAAACCTCAAGGACTACGTGTCGTCGCTGGATGCCACGTTGAAAGTCATCAGTCCGAAGACCGCAATCTACGGCGCCCATGCCGACGAAGACCCCTCGCGAGTACCGGCCATGACCTATGCCGACGTCGTGGCCATTCGCGACAAGATGCTGCAGATCCAGGCGGGGCGGGCCAAGGGAGAGGCCTTCAGCGACCCGGAACTCATCAAGAGTTCCGAGCTGTACAAGGTGGAGAAGGACATCAGCATCCTGACCAACATCCGCTTCACCGATGGACGTGGATACGGCTACTGATCCGGCTGGCCGAGCGTATACAGCAGCCAGTCGATGAACGCCCGGACCGCTGGGCGTTCACGCGCGCTTTCGGCACACACGACGTAGTAGTTGTGCAGTGCCGGCACGGAGATCGGCAACGGACAGACCAATCGACCTTCGTCCAGGTCCCGGGCCGATACGGTTTCGTCACTCAGCGCCACACCGAAACCTTCCCGCGCGGCCTGAAGCACCATGCCGAAGTCTTCGAAGTGGATATCGTCGAACCCACCCCGAACAAACCCGGCCTCGGCACGCCATCGCTGCCACTGGCTACCGTCGTCCTCATGCAGCAGCCGATGCTTCACCAAGTCGCCGATTTCGTGAATGGCCAGTGGCCCCCGCAGATACTGGGGACTGCACACCGGAATCATGCGAATGCCATGCAGCAGGCGCCACCAGTAGCCTGGCCACGCAGGCGTGCCGTAGACCACCGCAACATCGGCCCGACGCCAGTCCACCTGCGCCATGTTCGCGGCCGTTATCACCGTCACCTTGACCGACTGCGACTCGGACATGAAACGCAGCAGCGGCGAGACCAGCCATTCGGTGCCTTCGGCTGGCGGCGTGGACAGCGTGATCTCGACGAGATCCTGTTCCTGCTCGTTGCCGATGTGCAGCTCGCCGATGGCCTCGCTGATCTCGCGCATGGCGGCAGCGACACGCTTGTGCAACTGGCGCCCGCTGGGCGTGAGAACCAGCTGGCGCCCCTGCTTGCAGAACAGCTCCACGCCAAGTCCGGACTGCAGGGCCTTGAGCTGCTGGCTGACCGCACCGACAGTGACATGCAGCTCGACCGCTGCACCGGCAAGGCTGCCCAGCCGGGCGACGCTTTCGAATACCTTGAAGCTGTGCAGGGGGGAAGTGCCATCTCGACTCCGTGGAGGTGTTCTGGCGAACGACTGCCGAGTTGGGTGCGGGGGAATGTCTCGGGGGAAAACTGTCGAGGGACGGGGGCCAGAGGCTGGCCCCTGGATTTAGAGAATTAAAACTGTCGCAACGAGGCCGCGAATTCTGTGGCTTGCAGCCTCATTTAGAGGAAACGCAAAACTGTCGCGACCGCGAAAAACTCCGCCCCTAACGAATGCGCTAGAGAATTAAATCTGTCGCAGCCAGTAACGACGCTGCTTTCACGCACGTTCAGGTGCACGTTCAGGATACCCGGCGGCTGATCAGCCGCCGGGTCGTGGGATCATCGACGAGGGATGAAATAGGCAACGGAACCGATGGTCATCAACCAGACGTGGGTTGAGCTGTCGACCGGGATGTCACCTGGGAATAGGAACATGGTGAACATGGGCCGATTCTCCGGTCAGGGGGAGAGGGTCAAAACCGGGATTGGCTTGTGACTGTCCTGACTTCGTATTTAGGGGTGTGGACCATCAAGTTGGTGAATTCAGACGAAAAAAAACCTCATCTGAAGACCGGCCATCCCATCGAAGCTCCTGGCCTCAGGCTGCGACAAAGGCAACGCCAGAAGTGGGTCTAGCAGGTACCTGCAGTCGAGAGCCGAATCACCGGCTTTGCCTACAGGATGGCTGCTGACTCGCTGCCTCGAGTGGCGCTTTCACTTCGGCTTTTTAGGGTTTGGTGGTGGTACCTGCAGCTCCATGTACTGATGGAAAGCTTGCGTAAGGTCAGCATCGTTCGCCTTTGGGGCTGGTGTGCGCCGTTTAGCTTTGGCCGGAGTTTTCTCCTCTGGCAAAGCGATGTGTTTCAACACTGAGCGCTCCACCTCGGTAGCCGACGAATCGAAAACCCTCTCTTGTACACGCTTATCACGGTCGGTTCGGGAGAAGCTCACCACGTTCGACTTGTACTGAGCGGGCAAGTCGAACGGGCATCGCAGATCCAAATGCGCTCCGCGGGAGCCGTTGTAGATGGTCTGCAATTGCAGCTCTTCAACTTCCTTCGCGTTACTGGTGTATGCACTGGACCGGTACGCTTTATGGAGATCTTCGATCTCAATCCGGGACCTGCCGGCAGCACGACACTCGATGTAAGCAAGCTTCAACATTTGCACGGCGAGCCGTTTGATTCCGAAGGTTGAGCGGTAGAGCTCCGCTGAAAGCTCACTTTCGCCTACTTTGACACGGCCGCCGCTGATCCTTATGCACTCGTTTACATATGCAGCCCAATCCTGGCTCTTCGGATCCTCAGGCAGCATGATCCGTGGCTCGGAAAGCAGCCTCTGCTTGTCCTCACTGTTACGTCGCAGCAGCTTGTGTACGAGGCTGTAGTTGGACACAAAGATCATCGGCGGTCCGATGGCAGTCATAGTCAGCAGGATGTCGGTCACTTTGGACGCACCCATGCCCGTATTGATGTGCTGAGTCTCATCCAGAACGACCATACAGACGCCATCTCGATTAGCTCGCCGGCGACACTCAACAAGCAGTTTCGCCGAATTGCCGCCACGCCCTTCATAACTACTGCCGTGAACGAAATCCAGAAGCATCTGCCTACCACCTGCTTTGCCACGGGCACTCGCATGCCATAGGGAAGCCAGCTCAATGCTGCCTTCAAACAGGGCGCAACTGAGCTCTACCGGTGGGGGCAAGGCCCTTCGAAGAGCAGCGATCGTCGCGCTCTTACCCACCCCCGCCAAGCCGGTAAAGCAGATCGGGGCCACCTCCACCTCGGGAGGGTTGAAGATTCCTGCAGCGTACCCTGCTTCACTACTGAAAGTCTTGAGGTTGTGCAGATACGCCAACCCAATCATTTCCTGAATGAAATTGAGAGAAAACTCGTTAGGAAGGTACATTTCCTTCAATCTGCCCGCGAGAAGCTCAGCAGCCACCAGTGGCTGTAGCGCCTCCAAATCCGGTACAGGCTCAGGTCGCATGACAACCCTTCGACGAATGCTTTCCATGTCCATAAAACCGTCGAAACGAGTCTCGATGGTTCTGTTCATTTAGAAGCTCCTCTCAAGCGGTTGTAATCTGACGTGTCGCGCAGAGCAGACCCTCCTTTTGAAGCGCGTCCTACTTTCCGCTCACCAGCATCCCAATCTACGCCTGTATTCTGTTGGAACATGTCCTCGAAATGTTGTTCATGAGCGGGGCGCTCATCTCGAAGATCTGCAGCTCCATGTCGACGAATCTGATCTATCTCCTCAAGGTCGCGCAGAGAAATATCGATAGTGCCAAGAGCGGTGCGCGCCGTCCTCACAAAATCTAGCTCATACAAAATCCCTTTGACTTCAATCCAAATATGTCGAACGCACATGACTAAAACATAAGCTGAAGTACTAATTACGCCTTGCCTAGCCACTAAATCAAAAATCCCCGTTTCTTCCAGTGCGCGGGATCTATATTTCCGTCCATATAGATAGACGCCATCTCTTCTTATTGCAGCTGGCCGAACTTCAAGAAACTGTCTCACAGCCGCATCGAGTGGAACACCGATCGAGGAATCTCGACCACGCATGCTCCAGTAGCAATAAATGTCGTGTGGAGTCGGCCTGATACCGGCCAAAATCATCTCTTCGTCCATACGCTTTCCAGCGTCAGAAGTATGATTATCCTTAAGAACTTGCAGAATCTCGCGCTTTGCCATCTGCACAAAATCCAACCTGCTGTGAAAATAGGTCGGTTGCCCCGCTGTTTGCTTATCTCTCGGGTGAGAGGACTCGACAGTTGCCTTGGACTGACCAGAGTAAATAGGTGTTAGCTCTACCGACCTCAACCAGTTGATTTCTGGTTCTGCCTCGTAACCCGCAGCAGGACCTCTGTCAAACACGAAGCCGCCGGATAAGCCAGCACTAGGCCACTGATCAGCTGTGATCTCTATACCGAACTGTTCACAGAATTTTACCTTGTCGCATGCCATGGAGTAGATGGCCATCCGATAAGCAGCCATGTTTTCTTTACCTTCCGAGAAGCCAATACCCAGTACCATCCCGGACAAAACACAAACGGCTCGAACGACGCAGAAACTGTCGACAGCGCTACCTTCAGTCAACCCAGAAATTTTCTCGGAAATGTAGTATCCATCAAACTCAACTCTCTGGTTAACATTGATGAGGCTGTCGGAGAAACTTCCCTCTGAACCAGATATAGCGCGTGCACCATGCGCTCCCTTTAGAGCAACTCGAAGTGACTTCGGGCTGATCAGTTTGGATATCCAATACCTGAACTGGGCAAATGAAGGAAATGGTTTTCCCTTAGGATGCTTAAACTCCAGTTTCCGGCTATTCGGATCGACTGCAACACAGCCAAAATTCTGGGTGAGGATAGCCCTGTAAATCTTGTTTTGAGTTCTATGAGCGGATTTATGCTTGAGGAATCCGTCCAGAATTTTCTGCTGCATTTCTGCGTCGCAACGATACCCGTGCCTTTTGCCCTTTCTAGACGGCCGGCCAAGTTTATTCTTACGACCAGGTCCTTCACGATTCCAGGCCCCGATTCGGTGAAGAGCAGGCAGTAAGGACCATTTGCTCTGGCCAAAAACGACATAGGAATAGAACCATAGCCTGATTCTTGCTGCATTCTGATGAGGCCGCAGGGCCTTAGCGTGAGCGTTGATGAAAGCGTCTGGGTCATCGCTCGCGAGAACCTCGGATTGTCGTTTGACCAAGCTCGAGATCGCGGTAAAGCGCTTGTTCACCCTTTGCTCATAGCTCTGTTTACGGGAGGCTCGGCGGTTCTCAAGATGGTCGATTGCCACTCCTTCTACGGGGCGCAGCCACGGTGGCGTCGAATCAGCTTGGCCATCCTCCAGTAGCCATCCATTTTCAACCGCTTCTTCAAAATCGATCCGGGAGAGTTGAATCAGATGAGTCTCGATCCGTTTCCCGTCGTCTCTGAACTCGATCAGACGAACTCGATTTCGCCCGCCGTCACTTACCAGGAAATGATAGACAGTACCCTGCTCGAGGTTAAGGAATCCCTCCGGGGCGATGACTCGCGACCCGGCTCTCACGATGCCTTCTCTTCGAAAAATGAGCGAAATTCCTGTAGCAAGTCGCACCCGCCGGTCACGAGCGGACGATCGATCAAGATAGGTTCGCTAAAGTCGACAAGAAGCCTTCGATCCCAAATATCCTGGTAAATTTTCGCGATGAATTGGTCGCGCAAACCCCAACGAGCACCATAGTCGATCGCCACATAGGCCACAGGCTTCCCAGTCTGTACTGCCTCGGCAACTGCACCACTGAAGTCATCCAGCAACGTGCTCTCAAGAGAGAAACTCAGGTCGTGCATGCCAAACAAAAGATCGAGATTTGCCTGGATCGTAGGTGTTACCTGGTCGCGGGAAACCTCGACGGTCCGGATGCCCCCGCTCGCATAGTAACGCCGCTCCAACTCGCCCCTGAGTTCGGCATGCAAACGGTCTTCCCGCTGCTGAACAGGGGTCTTCGGGGATGTGCTTCGGCGCTCACGAAAAGCTCCCGCCTGATCCTTGACCGTCCAGTTAACCGCGTAAGGTTCCCCTCGGCTGTTGACTAGGTACAACAGAAGGTCCCCCTGGTAGGGGTACGGCATTCTGCGTCTGCCGCTCTGATCTTCAACTACGATTTGATGATGCTTAAAGCCGATCTCTGCCGCGATATCGACGGTACCGCGCAGAGGCGGCGGAAAGGTCCCCTTCGTCAGCGGGTGCCCTCGTAATGGGTGGCCTGTGTTGATGGGCCAGAGCATTTTTTGCTCGTGCATTTCAAACAGATCAGGATGGTAGAGGGCCAATTGCGCAAATACTTTCTCCGGCCAAGAAAGGAGATGGATCGCGCGTCGCAGCTTTCGGCTGTGCAGCCTGCTGATGCGAGACCCCTTGGGAGCCTCCCGGGGAACCGCCAATGTGGACGGTACATATTCCCCACCCCATTCAAACCGACTCTGGCGGCTCATGATGAGATCAAATCTATCCTGCGGTTTCATCCAAGCGTTCCAATCTCATTGGATCTGGCGAAACGTGCCTGCTGGGGATAACAACAGGCACGCTGCCAAAACCCTTATTCTGCGGGCAGGCTACGGCGCGTCAGACTGTGGATAACGCGCAATTTCTTGTGGATGAGCGAAGCCGTGCGAGACTTGACGTCTCACATGCAGGAGATAGACAATGGACAAGTCAGGCGGTATATCTGACTTATCCACAGGGGCCCAAGGTGGCACTTGGGCCCTTGTCTAACTGACTTCCAGCTCTCTCGTATGGCTAGCTGTCGTTGGAAATTCTTTCGATATGTCTACCTTAGGCGTATCCGCCGGTTACCCTCAGCACCCTGTGAGCCTTGATCAAGGCCATCAGCAGGATTGCGTTCTTCGTCGTGTCTAAAGAATATGTTAACGCCGTAAATTCCTGGCTGACAACAAGTTTGCGCGCCACCGAAGACAAACTCCTTCAGATCCCACGCTAGCACTTTCCGCCTAAACAGGCGTATACGAGATTTTCGCTCCCTGCCCCAGGTGCCGGACGTGGGAGGGCCACAGCCGCGGGCTACCTTGGTTATTGGCAAAATAGCCTAACAGTCCGTCTACTAATAACATCTAGAACTTTCTACATATTAGAATCAGGGGTTATTTTAAGTTATTTGAGGATCAATTAAATGAACCTCACCAGCCAGCAGCCACCTTTACTCCATTGGTTACCGGACGAATGCTTTTATAGTCTTTGTAGTCGGCAGCACATTCTTATGGGGAGCCAATCACCAAAAGAGACGCTGAATTTCCTCTTTGGAAACAGCGCAACTGGGTTCTCGCATGACTTTCCTAAAAACCTAAACTCACTGAGTGATAGAGCAACATCGTGCTGGGGTAGCCCAGATGAAATAATATGTGATCACACTATCTCGCCTTTATTCTTCCCATTCCAGTCATCTGAAAACGTCCTTAAACTAAAGGACGCACTGAACGGCCCTCAGCTTGGTTCTTTAAAATACAAGCTTGGGCTTCTCACTGGGAGGTTCGGTGGATCACATCCATTAAAGTCCTGCCTGAAATGCATGAGTGCTGACCAATCGAATTATGGGTCTGCGTACTGGCACCTTTCTCATCAGATTCCCGGTGTTACCGTATGCCCTATACATGATTGTTTTCTTATGGAATGTACAGAAAACCGCCAATGGTCCAAGGACTATCAGTGGCTTCTTCCAGATGAAAACACCCTTGTGAGCAATATCCAAGCGGCCATAAGCGCCTCAACACTTACAGCACTTAGGGTCATGTCAGAGTCGGCAGTTTTACTACGCAGAATAGGGATTACAACTCAGTTTGATCCCAGCACGGTTGCCCGAGTCTACAAAAATGCTTTCACTAAGCTGGAGGCCTCCAAGAACACGCCGGAAGCCGCTGCTGACTCCTTTGCTCATCACTGCTCAGAGCTCCAAATGTACCCACCATTTGGTTCCCTACCTTGCTCTCGCATGTGTGCAATAGGGTTCATTTCTGAAATGACACGTAAGCCACGTGGTTACTGCCATCCGCTGAAGCATCTGGCGCTAATTTCGTGGCTATTTGGACGCGTGGAGTCGTTCGTGGACGCTTATCAACAGTCCGTGAACCAGTTACCTACCTCAGCTGAAGAGCATAGGGATACGTTAGCACTGGACGAAACTATCGATGATAAATCTCTATTGATAGACAGAAAACCTGGAGCTCCAAGGCCCAAAAAGCTACTCAATGAATTGAAAGAAAAAGTCCTGAGAGAGATGATAGATGGCGCGAGTAAAGAAGAGGTCTGCTCGCGCTTCGGGTTGTCTATAAGTACAGTGAATCGTCTGCTTCGATTAAATTCAGCCGCCTGCCAACAGATTACTGAGAACCGTCATTTTAAAAAAACCTCGGGGCAGAGGGAAGCATGGGTCTCCATGGTGGATAAAACACCAAACGTTAGCATAAACTCCATCAAAAAATTAATTCCAAGCGTATATGCCTGGCTTTACCGAAATGACCGATCATGGTTAATTTCACAAGCGAACTCACTTCCCAGTGGCAGAATAGGAAACCATGTCAGTATTGACTGGGATGCCCGTGATGAAAAATTACTAAGCTTGGTTGAGAAGGCAATCGCAACACGTCCCTCCGATCTCAAGAAATTCCGTAAGCGTGACCTGTACCAGACGGTTCCTAATCTATTCTCCGCCTTGGAGCAAAAGTCCAAATACCCCAAGACGAGACGGTTCATTGCAAAAATATTCAATTAATCTATTGCGATACCTTTACTATTACCAATAAGTTCTTTCAAAAATCCTCGGACATTATCCTCATCGGAGAAGTCATAGGAACATAGTATTTTTAGAAATACTGGTTAAATATTTAGTTTAATCACACAGCTGATCATGTGAGAGCCCGCATTGAGGAAACGGTCCCCGAGCTCTGTGGTAGCAATAAAGCGCCCGACTAAATTAGCGTGCCTAGGAGTATGTCCAACCAGCTGGTAGAGAGCATGTTGAGGTGCGGCTCCCGCCACCGCATCTCACCCCAACCGCCCCAGTAACCGCCGTACGCACCACCAGCCGGCAGGACCGGCGATAGCCCCTCCGACGAGAACAAAAGGCTGCCGGGGGATCCGTCTGACTAAACCGATAGGAGGTCTCATTGGCCATTCAGACGCCTGTGAACGTTGCCCAGGACGGAGGTCGCTTGGGCCTGAACCTGCTCCCGTCGTGCCATGAAGCAACGCTAAGGGCCGACCCTACTGGGGCAGGGCGAGACCATGCCCCAGACCTCACCTCTCCAGGCGTACTCGTAATCGTCGAGCACGTTCTTGGAACGCGGTGTTACCCCCCTCCAGAATTTCACATACCGCTTTTCGCACTTCATGGCTCTCCAGTCCGCCTGACACATAGGAGATAGGCGGTAACCCACCTGGGGTATTGGGGCCCGAGGTTGCCACGATTATCTGGTCAGCATCAGTGTTGATCACCAGGTTGGCATTATGGGTGACCATGATGACCTGACGTTTCGCCTTGGCAGCGATGAACAGAGCCACCAGCTCGTCGAAAACCGATTTGGGATCGAGGTTCTCCTCCGGCTGGTCGATGATCAAAGGCCGGTCGTCAGCGTCATCAAGCGCCAGATACAGCAACAGGAGCACAATTCCGCGTGTCCCAGGCGATAGCTTTCTTATGTCGATGCCGTCGTACAGGATTTCGTAACGAACCGTCATGTGGTCGGTACTGTAGAGCCAGGTTGTGAACTGCTTAACCCACGCACGGAACTCTGCTTGCTGTGCTTGCGCAACCGGGGCATGGGAAACGAAGTCTTTGCGGTACTTCTCCATGAAAGCAGCCATTGCCGTCTGAATCTCCAGAGCTGAGCCCGTTTCCCAGACGGCTTTAAGCTCTTTAGTGGCCGCGTCAATCAAAGCTCCACGACCGTTGAAAGGCCCAGCCTTTCGCCGATCAAGCAGCGTGTCCTCCCCGATCGTTCCCCACTTAACAACGTCAGCTGTCCGCCGGACAGAGATACTGAGCTTTTTGAGTGTTCCTGACGATGCCCCCAGACGAACCATCAGCGGATCATAGAGATCGGCCAAAGCGTTCTGTTCATTGATGATTGCCTCAAACACACGGCCGTAGGTGTCACTGCGCTCAGACTGTAGAGCCTTGCGACGGGACTCGGCACCTTGAGCATCGGTGAGCCTGGTCTCCAGCGTTTTGAGGGCTGTGTTCTCTTGAGTGATACGGTCGTTCAGAGTCTTGAACTGTTCTTGAATCAGCCTATCGGCGCTAAACAGCGCTTCGAGCCTGGTCATCTCCGCGGCTATCGGCGCCAATGGCAGACTTGCGATGTCTGCGGTATCTGCGATCAGGGGGACATTTGGATCGCCTGGCACTGGAGGCACCCCCTTGAGCTTGGCAATTTCCGTATCGGACCAAGTGATGTAGCCATCGAGGCTCTTATCAACGTCCCCTTTGTAGATCAAAAGAAACTCATCCCACTGCGCCGGCCCAAGGCCACTTAGAGTGTGCCTGGCTTGAACCTGCCGCAGCATTTCAGGTGCACCAGTAGCACGCATGCTCCGTACTTCATCTTGTAGAGCAACGAAGGTGCGGCGCTGGTTACCGTGCGCTTGGATAAGGTTTCGAAGATTCTGGGCAGCTTCACTTAATTGAGCGTGCCGCTTCGCATGCGCCTCCGTTCCCTTAACCACAAGCTTGGCCAGATCAACGGAATACCCTGCGATCTGCTGCTTTTTCTGAAGCACTTGGGTCGCGAGGGGAGCTATCGAGGCTTCTTTCTCCTGCTCGGTGGCGATTCGTTCAGAGATGTCGCTTATCGCAACAGCCTCACGCTGTCGTGCCTGCTGAAAACGAACGGTGAAGTGATCGCGCAGTTCCTCAAAATCCATCGCACCATCACGGTTATCCTGGCTATGCGAATCAAAGATGACCCTTTGAATCTCTTCAACTAGCCCGTCTGACATCCCCTTGGCCGAACAAAGCTCTTCAACAAACTGCTGAGAGAGGTAGCGGGCCCGCGAATATGACGTATGACCGTTGGCGTCTCTGCCATCAAGGGCGCGTTCAACCTCTGCACCACCTCCCCAGGTCAGGGTCGTAGAAGCATTTCCGACCAACCGCCGAGCACGGGCCAGAAAAGATGGGCTGCTGTTCTCGTCTGCGCCCCAACTCTGCGGAGTTATTGCATCACAGCCGGCAGCAATGATGTCAGCCAGGGCCGTTTTACCCGACCCCCGAGCGCCAATAATTGCCACCAGGCCTGGGTTGAGGGGGATGTCGGGTGTTGCCGCCCAGTCCGCATTACTGATTTTGACGTGGGAAATGACCTGCGAAGGCAGCGCCGAACGGGGAGGCATCTCTCCAACATACGCTCGCCCCTCTGGATCGATGCAGGCCTGACGCAGGGCATCAAATTCGAGTGCCCCCTTGATCCAGGAGAATCGCTTGTCGACCGGCTGGCCCACTGACTTTTGATCATGAGAGTCGCTGCCATGGAGGCATGGTTTGCAACCGCCATAGCGAATGCGCAGATCCTCTGCTGTCAGCCCTGAACGCTGACCAAGCCAGAACTCCCGCTGTGCTGGACTGCTGGAAAAAACGATATGCGCGAATTTTTCGATCTCTTGTCGCAGGGTCGCATCAGCAGCTTGCCGAACCCCAGAGGTGCCGTCGCCTGCGTTGCCGGCGACTGCAATGAGGATATTTTTCTTCGCCCAGTCACTTTCGTGAATCACCTTGCGCAACTGGTCGAAATTGACTTTGAACTGAGTGGCGCCATGCCGTAAAGCAGCGACATCATCCACAATTGACGTGTCTGTGAGCTTTCCGAGCTTGATCAACTCATCTCGTGTGCAATCAAACCGATCGCTGAGAGCGTGAAATTGAAGCCGCTTGAGGATGCGCTTTATTTCAGAAAGATGATCAGGGTCTTCTGGACTGACCAGCAGGTGGATATTCACAAAGCCTGTTTTGGCAGCGACATCCAGACGGAGCTCAATGTTCGGAAATATGAGCTGGACCCCTGGCAACCTGCCAGCAGCCTTGTGCTTGAGCATCTCCTCGTAGGTATCCGTGACGTAGTAGTCGGTGACGGCGATCGCCTCAACCGCGGGTACTAGCTCTTCGAGTGAGCGAAGGTAGGGCTCCCACGGGTTGTTTGATCCAAACTGGTTGTTCAGCACCGTACCTGGCGCATGAATATGCGGCTCCCACCGATGCCATTCAGATCCCCGGCTAATCATCTGCAGTCCCCATTACCAAAGTCTCCGTACCTTGAAGGTGAATCCGGAGCTTAATGGAATCGCGGGCGTTGTAGGAATGGCAATTTGATAGCGCATGAGGGTAGCTTAAATAAGCCCGGCACCCATGCCGCCCTCCCAGATAAATCGGCCGAGCCCTCAACCCAAACCTCGCTGGAGATGACGTTGAACGACGATCGAAAAGCCCCCATCCGCCTGGACTACTACCGCTTGGTCAAACGCCTGAACGAGCACTTCGTCGACCTCCCTGAAGCACGTATCCCTGAGGATATACATGAAGCTTGGGCTGGCTACTTCCAAGAGATGGCTATTACCCAGGAGGAAATCGACTTCATAGGCCTTTGGTACAGTCGGCACTACTCAGTCAGTCTGAGCATCCCTTCATTGAACCGCTACTTGAAGCACCTTCGGTTGCACGCATCGATGCCCGATCAACGACTTCCAGGTCAAACCGAGACTGATGCCGGGAACATCTTGAAAGCGTGCGCGGCACTCAGGCTTGATCGATCCAGCCTTGCCGATGGGTTGTTTCTAGCTGCCGCGTTGGTCCATCACGCCAACTACCGTTCTGACTGCCCTACGGTCTCCCTAGAGTACATTCGCATGGAGATAGAAGGCCGCGCACGTCTTGCAGACTACTTCTCCCATGACATTCTGGATGAGGCACAGGATGGTTATGGTGCCGCGGCTCATCTGAGGAAGGTTCTCTTCCCACCACGTCGCTAAAGCCTCTCGTGTCGACAAGCTCAGAAAGAGCTTCGCACCGCTGTCACTGCTCACCATCGAGAACGATTAAATGGAAAGAATCACCTGGTTTGCCGCAGATAACCCCGAGAAGAAACGCATCCCTGAATGGCGCCGCTCGTGCGGTTTCAGCGACAAGGGGACGATTTTCGTGCCCGCCGCCATGGCAGGAGACGAGACAGAATTCAATGTGATGCTATGCGCTCAGGGTGACCGGCAACCTCTTGCGATACACCTCGATCATTACTTCGTCTGCAGCACCTGGCTCAAGCAGGAATTCCCCAAGCACCTCGAACTGATAGAGATCATCGAGAACCGTGTCCATCAGGCCATTGCGGAAATGGCCCAACAGCACGCGACATCTGAAGCGCCCTGAATTCGCCCGCCGCAAGCATGACCCCGCGCTTCAGCAGATTGCTTGAAAACACGCGGGATCATCAGGACGAAGACCGTCGCCCCCCAGCTCAAACCTCCAATACCCCACGTCATGCCAAACATCGAGCTTGAACCCGACCTGGGGAAACGTCCCGATGTGCTGGAAACCGAGTCGCTCGTGCAGCCCGACACTGCCTTCATTCGGCAAGGCAATTCCGGCATACGCCGAGCGATAGCCCAGACGCTTCAGAACCGGCAGCAGCACGTCATAGAGCTGCCGACCAACCCCACTGCGGCGCTGACCTTCGGCGACATACACCGTCACATCCACCGCCCAGCGGTACGCCGCACGCGCCCGGTGCTGACTGGCGTAGGCATAGCCGATTACCCGTCCCTCCTGCACCGCCACCAGATACGGGTAGGTTTGCAGCGTCGTGGCGATCCGCTCCCGCATCTGCTCCACGCTCGGCACTGCCTCTTCGAATGAGATGGCCGTGTTGAGCACGATGGGCGCGTAGATGGCCTGGATCTCTTCTGCATCCTCTGGTCTGGCCACACGAATCTCGATTCCGCTACGCATCCGGCTGCTCCAAGCTGTTCAGGTATTCGACTACTTCGTTGACGGTGCTGCGCGCGGTACGGGTGACGCCGATCAGCGTCGCCGAGGCCAGGCCGGTCCAGTCGCCATATCCGACCAGCCAGAGGCGCGGCTCGCGAGTAGAGCGCGCCCCGTCCACCTCGACCCTGCCGTCGTCATCCAGCACGCCCAGCGTCTGCAAGTGATCCAGCGCCGGCCGGAAGCCGGTACACCAGATCACGGCATCGACCTGGGCTTTCTCACCGTTGGGCCAAGCGACCCCGTCAGGAGTGAATGAGACAAAGGGCCTTACGGCTCGAAGAGCTCCTCGCTCACGGGCTCGAACCACCGAGGGCACCATGACGATATCGCCAAGCCCGCCGACCGGCGCGTCGATAACACGGCCCTCCTGTTGAGCCTTGAGGCGCTCGGTAGCGCGTTCGAACAGCACCCGCCCATCGACATCATCAGGCAGAAACGCCGGCTCCTCCGTGGTAACCCACGTTGCGTCGGCGACCTCGGACAGCTCGGCATAGATTTGCGCCCCCGAGTTGCCACCACCAACGACCAGCACGCGCTTTCCTTGGAAAGCCTCTGGCGACTGGTAATCGGCGGAGTGAATCTGCTGCCCCTGGAACAGCTCTGTCCCTGGATAGGCCGGAACATAGGGCTTGCTCCAGGTCCCCGTCGCGCTGATGACGGCACGGGCTTCCCAGTCGCGGTCCTTCGAGCGCACACGAAGGCCACGCCCGGTTCGCTCCACCGCCGTGACGCTGACGGGGCGAACGATTGGAAACCCGTAGCGCGCCTCGTACTGCTCCAGATAGCTGACCACGTGATCCCTATCGGGATTGCCTTCGGTGACTGGCGGCATCGGCCAGCCCGCGATCGAGCTCCATGCGGAGGGCGAGAACAGCGTCAGCGAGTCCCAGCCATGGCGCCACGCCCCGCCCGCAGCCTCTTCGGCGTCGAGCAGCAGGAACGACAGCTTGGCCCGCTTGAGAAAATAGGCCACCGTCAGCGCGGACTGCCCGCCGCCAATCACGATGACATCGAGTAGTTCGCCTTCGGTGGCCATGGTTTCTCCTGTCTGGCTGGAGCGCTCAGTCTTCGCCGAACTGGTTGATGTAGTTGATGTGCGCAGGCTTCTGAATCGCCCGTGGGCGAAGCGCCTGCACCCAGGCGATCGCCTCGCGGCGCGGCATTCCGGATTCGATCAGCAGACGGGCAGCGAACAGCCCGGTGCGGCCGGAGCCGCCCTTGCAGTGGATTGCCAGGGCCTTGTTGGAAGCGAGCAAAGCGTCCAACTGGTGGCGAATCTCTCCCAACCGAGCCTCGAAGTTTTGATCTGGAGCCTGATCATCCTCGATCGGCAACTGGTACCACTCCAGCCCATGCTGCCTGGCCGCAACGCCAAGCTCGGCAACGCCGTTTTCCTGAAGCTCTGTATCCGACATCAGTGTCACCAGCGCCACGGCGCCAGCCTGCTTCAGCGTCTCCAGGCTTTCAGCAAGATCGCTGGCCTGAGTGCCCGGGCAGGGTGTGAAAATCAGCGCACCCGGGGCATGGGGCAGCGATTTCATCGAGTAGGGATGCGACATGCTCATGACCTCAAATGGACCGCAGATTGACTCGCTTGGACAGCTCTTCCGCCGACTCCTTGCGCTCGGAGTAGCGGTCCACCAGGTAATCCTGGCGATCGCGCAGCAGCAGCGTGAACTTGGTCAGTTCTTCCATCACATCGACCAGGCGATCGTAGAAGGAGGACGGTTTCATCCGCCCGGCATCGTCGAACTCCAGGAACGCTTTGGGTACCGAGGACTGGTTGGGGATGGTGAACATCCGCATCCAGCGGCCCAGCACGCGCAATTGGTTCACCACGTTGAACGACTGCGAACCTCCGCAGACCTGCAGCACAGCAAGGGTCTTGCCCTGGGTGGGGCGAACGGCGCCCATAGCCAGCGGTACCCAATCAATTTGGGCCTTGAACACGGCGCTCATCGAGCCGTGACGCTCGGGCGAGCACCACACCTGGCCCTCGGACCATTGCATCAGCTCGCGCAGCTCCAGCACCTTCTCGTGGGAGTCCGGTGCATCATCCGGTAGCGGCAGGCCGGAAGGATCGAAGATACGGGTTTCGGCGCCGAACTCTTCCAGCAGGCGCGCAGCCTCCTGGACCATCAAGCGGCTGAACGAGCGCTCGCGGGTCGATCCGTACAGCAGCAGGATGCGCGGTTTATGCGTGGAAGGGTCCTTCGGTTCCAGCCGCTCCAGCGACGGCAGATCAAGCAGTTCTGGCTGGACATTGGGCAGGTGGTCGTTCATTTCGGTCTCCATTGATCAAAGGCCTACTGCGCGCCGATGCGGGCAAGCTCGGCTTTCAGCTCGTCCTGGCTCAGTTGCGGGAAAGGCAGCGCAATGAAGGCGCGCACGCGCTCTTCGATCTTCGCCAGCGTGGTCTGGAAGGCTTCTTCGATTTCCTCCTCGCTCCCAGTGACCGCCGAAGGGTCGGCCAGGCCCCAGTGGGCTTTGAGCGATGGGCCGAAGAAGATCGGGCAGGCTTCGCCGGCAGCGCGGTCGCACACGGTGACGACGATGTCGGGAGGAGAGTTCTCGAAAGCATCCGAGGCCTTGCTCGACAGGCCAGCGGTGGAGATACCGGCGGCTTCCAGGGTCTTCAGTGCCCGCTCATTGACCTTGCCGCTTGGGAAGCTGCCCGAGCTCACAGCTTCCATGCCCTCGGGGGCCAGGTGATTGAACAGCGCCTCGGACAGGATGCTGCGGCAGCTGTTGTGGGTGCACATGAACAAGACTTTCATCAGGTATCTCCGGTTCAAAAGCTCAGGCGGATGGCCAATGCGGCCAGGGTGGCAAGCAGGATCGGCAGCGTCAGGACGATGCCGGTGCGGAAGTAGTAGCCCCAGGTGATGACGATATTCTTGCGGGCCAGCACGTGCAGCCACAGCAAGGTGGCCAGGCTGCCGATGGGGGTGATTTTCGGGCCGAGGTCACAGCCGATGACGTTGGCGTAGATCATGGCCTCGCGCACGATACCGGTGGCCTCGGCAGAGTGGATCGACAGTGCGCCTACCAGTACGGTGGGCATGTTGTTCATGACCGACGAAAGGCCAGCGGCGAGCAGCCCCGTCCCGAGAGACGCGCCCCAGATCCCGTAGCCGGCGAAGACATTGAGAATCTGCGTCAGGTAGTCGGTGAGACCAGCGTTACGCAGGCCGTAGACCACGAGGTACATGCCCAGCGAGAACACCACGACCTGCCAGGGCGCTTCCTTGAGCACCTTGCGGGTAGAAATCACATGCCCGCGAGCGGCGATCAGGTAGAGGATCAGCGCACAGGCGGCAGCGATGGCACTGATCGGAACGCCCAGCGGCTCGATGGCGAAGAAGCCGACCAGCAACAGCGCCAGCACCCACCAGCCGGCAACGAACGTCGCCTTGTCGCGGATAGCGGCTTCGGGAGCCTTCAACTGGTCGAGTTCATAGGTACGCGGCAGGTCCTTGCGGAAGAACCACAGCAGCATGCCCAGGGTGGCGGCGATGCTGACCAGGTTCACCGGCACCATGACCGAGGCGTACTCGCTGAAACCGATGCCGAAGTAGTCGGCGGAGACGATGTTCACCAGGTTGGACACCACCAGCGGCAAACTCGCGGTATCGGCGATGAAGCCTGCTGCCATGACGAATGCCAGCGTCGCCGCCGGGGAAAAGCGCAGGGCCAGCAGCATGGCGATGACGATAGGAGTCAGGATCAGTGCCGCACCGTCGTTGGCGAACAACGCCGAGACGGCGGCGCCCAGCAGGATGATGAAGGCGAACAGCTTGCGACTGCTGCCTTTGCCCCAACGCGCCACGTGCAATGCCGCCCACTCGAAGAAGCCCGCCTCATCCAGCAGCAGGCTGATGATGATGACGGCGATGAAGGTGGCGGTAGCGTTCCAGACGATCTGCCAGACCACGGGGATATCGGACAGGCTCACGACGCCCGCCAGCAGCGCCACGACGGCCCCCAGTGCGGCGCTCCAGCCCACGCCCAGGCCTTTGGGCTGCCAGATGACGAGAATGATCGTCACCAGGAAAATCAAAAATGCGATCAGCATGACTACAACTCAATCAGCGAAGGAAGGGATCAAGCACATGCCGCAGGGCTTTGCGGCCGCTCGCCCATTTCGGCAAGGCGCAGCGCATCGGGGCTCAACCACTCCTGGTTCGCATCGACCACGCCCTTCAGCATGGCGTCCACCCACTGCGGCAGTTCGGGATGCAGTCGGTAGTACACCCACTGGCCTTTGCGGCGATCCATCAGGATTCCAGCCTCGCGCAACTGGGCCAGGTGCCGGGAGATCTTCGGCTGGCTCAGTTCCAGCGCGTGGGTGAGTTCGCAGACACAGAGTTCGCCTTCGCGGGCGATCAGCAGGGTCATCCGGACCCGGGTGTCGTCAGCCAGGCATTTGAAAACGATGGGGGGAGTCAGGGAATCCGGCATGTAGCCTCCTGGAGGCCGCCCACCGGGCGGCCGAAATATCTGGAAATCCGAATATATGACAATTCAAATATATGGACAACCGGATATCTCTTGCGCCCCCATCGGACTTCACCAGAGATAGCTCGCCTCCACGAACGTCAGCGAGTTCGTTCGCAGGTGCCCCAGGAATGAATCCTGCGGCCCCCGGAAAATGTCGAAGCCGGTGCTGAACCGCCATGAATCAGTGATTGCGTACTTCAGGCGGCCCCGGAGCATCCAGTCATTGCGGGGTTCGGTCCACACGGCGAACAGATCCAGGTCGGCCTTAGAATCGAACAGTGGCCTGGCATAGCGCAGCGTCAGTCCGTACTGGTCCCGATCCAGTTCGTTGCTGATCAGGGCCTGAGCCGCCTGCACCTGGGCCATCAGGGGATCGTTGGCGATACTCGATACCGAGCGCAAATGCCGCCAGAAGCCTTGCAGGGAAACGGTCTCGCGATCTCCGATGTACCACTCGGCGCCGCCGATCGCCGAGGTGTAGGGCTGCCGGCGTGCCACCGCTGGGTCGGACGACTGTTCGAAGTCCACCCAGGCAATTTCTCCCCGATAAGCCATTTCGCCGCGAACGATCGTGAAGTCGCCGCCAACCATCCGCATGCGTGTTGCATGCTGGCCGAGGGTCACGCCGGCAGGCGTGGCACTGCGCACCGCGAAGGTGGGGAACAGGTCGTGACCATCGATCACGCTGATCGACCAGTCCGCATCCGAACCCAGTACGTCGTACTTCACCGCCACCGTGGGGCGGACATCCGGGTCCTGCTCGCGGAAAGTTACGCCAGGCGTTTTCTCCAGGGGCACCTCGTTGAAACGGAAACGGTCGAGCACATGGACCTGCAGCTTTCCGGCGCCGGCGGCGCAGTCCAGGTGCAGCCCCCAGTTGCCGGTGCGCTGATCCGTGGTCTCCGGGGTCAGGCGTCTGTAGTTGCTGGGGGATACCTGGTCGGTGGGATTGATCCCGTCGGCCCGGCCCCACATCACCAGTTTCTTGCCCAGTGCCGGAGCGCACAGGGTTTCGCTGCTTTTCACATACAACTCGTTGACCCCGGCATCTTCCCGCCTGCCATCCAGCCGCTCAGGGGACGACAGGGCCCAGACCTCGCTGCTCAAGCTCAGACTCTCGCTGGCTTGCCAGTCCAGTTTGAGCTTGGCGCGATTGGAGGAAATCGTGTGGCGGTCATCCAGCATCCGGTTCGATGACCAAACCCCTGCCGCGACTTCGCCAGTGACTTCAGGCACGTCGGCGAAGGCGCCCACCGAAAAAACCAGGGGCACGACCGCGCCAGCCCACCAGCCGGGGGAATAAGACCCGCTCATGTCCTCTCCTTAGCGCGAAGCCATGTTGTTCGCCGAGAAGAGGCTGTCGCTCAACGCCTCACCCACCTTGAAGTTGGAGAAGGTGATGGTAGTGGTGTGACCGCTCTGCAGGTTCTTGCCCTCGGTCTTCATGGGCTGCCACTTGCCATTGGCGGTATCCACCAGTTGGATATCGCTGAAGGAGAACTGCTTGTACGGCGCCCCGCTGACGTCGGCCGCTTCCACATAGGTGGTCGCGAAGTTGTCCTTGCGGATCCAGGTCAGGCGCTTCGCGTAGCCAGAGTTGGTGCGCACGCTGTCCTCGGCGGGCAGCGACTCGATGACGTAGTGTTCGACGCCGTCACGGGTCTCCTGCCTGACCAGAGTGTGCTTCCAGTCGCTGACCTTGTGCCCCATTACGTCGCCGTAGCTGAAGTCGGTACCGATGAAGCTGTCCTTCTTGTTCGAAGCCACCAGACGGCGCACTCGCTTCATCGCCGGCAGATAGACCCACATCTCGTCGTCCTGGGCAGTCCGCTCGACCAGCAAGGTGGTGGTTCCACGAATATCCGCAGGCGCTTCGAAGCGCACCAGGCGCATGGTGTCCTGCCCGTTGTCCTGAAGCTTCGAGGCCATGTTGGACTTGCGGGTCCGCTGGCTGCCGTCCTTGGTCTGCAACACGAACTCGGCATCGGCCTTGGAGGTGCTGAACCGGGTGACCGCCGCGTTACGCTCCATGATCTCTTTCGCTTCCAGTTCCGCAGACCAGCCGACCTGTGAATACGTCAGGAAGCCGATGGCCGCCAGGATGATCAGCAGCACGGCGCCACGGTCACCGGAGCGGCGCTGGAAGATGAAGCCGGGTTTGAAGGCCAGGATGGCGCTCGGGATCAGGGTCAGGGTTGCGAGAACGCTCGCCAGCATCGCCAGCACGATAAAGGTAGAAAGCCACATATGAACCTTGTAGTCGTAGGAGAACATGAGGACGGCGTAACCCCCGGCCACGGCGGTGGCGACGAACAGGCAGGCCTTGCCGGCGGTTTTCATCGCCATTTCCACGGCTTCGGGCAAAGCCTTGCCCTGGGCCGTGTATTCGCTGATGCGGTAGATGAGGTAGATCGCGTAGTCGGCGCCGATACCAACCGCCATGGCTGAAATCAGCGAGTTGGGGATGTTCAGCGGCACGCCGAAGTAGCCCATGACGCCAAACACCAGCGACAGCACCACCAGCAGCGGCGACAGCACCAGCAGGCCGGCGATCACCGAGCGGAACGCGATCACCGACACCGCGAAGATCACCCCGAGGATCTGGGCGATGTTGAGCAGTTTGCTGTGCACCATCACATCGGTGACCGCCAGGGTCTGCGCGACCTCACCGCCGAACGACAAGGTGACATTGCCGGGGAAATGCTCTTTCGCGACCTGGCGCAGCTCGTTCACCAGGTGATCGATCTCGGCGTTGCTGTTGGTGCGCAACATGATCGCGATCTTTGCCCGCCGGTACTCGTAATCGACGTGGGCCGAGAAGTCCTCCGGATCCCCTGACATCGAGTAGAGGAACAGGTACTGGGCAATCAGCTCGCGGTCATCGGGAAGTGGCGTCACAGCTCCCGTGTCGCCCGACGCCGCTTCGTGCATGCGCTGGAGGAAGTCGTCGATGGACAGCGTCTTGCCCACGATCGGGCGCTTTGCCGCGTCCGCCTGCAGGTAGCGGATCGCATCCAGTACCCGAGGGTCCTTCACCCCGTCTGCTTCGCCGGTATCGACCATCACATAGAGCACGTTGGTCCCGCCGGTCTGGCTGTTCAGCAGGTTGTCATCACGTTGCAGGGGCAGCGAATCCGAGAAGAAGCTCTTGCTGGAGTTATCCACATGCACCAGCGGCCAGCCGGCGACCGCCACGCCAATCAACACCACGAAACCGCCGAGAATCCAGTGCCGGCTGCGAGGGGTCACCACCAGATGAGCGATGCGGGCGCTGAGGCGATCCCAAATCCGAGGCTTGGTCTCCGTATCGATTTGCGCGGCCGATGGCGGCTTGAGGCCGGCCCGCACTGCCGGGGTAAAGGTGAACTCCAGCAATACGGCCGCCAGGATGCCGATGCCGGTGAAGATGCCGAATGCCCGCACGGTTTCCAGTTCGAACACCACCAGCGAGAAGAACCCGAGGGCCGCCACACCGCCAGCGATCACCAGCACCGGGCCGACCGCCGCCAGCGACTGGATCGTCGCCAGCCGGTTGGCCACGACCGGGTCCATCTGCTGACCGTTCACCAGCTCGATGAAGCGTTCGTAGTAGCGCTTGAGCAACTGCACCGCGTGTCCCGCCGCCACGGCGAGGATCAGGATCGGCGTCGGCGAGTTGAAGATGTCCATCGGGACCTTCATCAACCCCATGATCCCCACGCCCCAGACTACCGACAGCAGCGCCGTCACCAGTGGCAGGATCAGTCCCTGGCGGGTCCGGAACGCTTCGTAGTGCAGCAGGCCGATAACCAGTACCGCAATCGGGAAGAGCCAGTTGATCCGGTCGGCGAAGACTTCAGCCTGGTGCAGGAACACTGGGTTGCCGCTCAGGGAAATCTCGATGCCCGGTGTGTTCTCCTGGCTCAGGATCTGGTGGACATCGGACAGCATCGCACCGAAGCCGTTGGGGTTCTCCTTGAGCTCCAGCATAATCGTCGCGGTGCGCCAGTCACTGGAGATCACCGTATCCCGGTACACCGGGTTGGCGTTGATTGCAGCCTTCAGCTCCTCGATCTGCGCCGCATCGGACGGCAACTGATCACCCAGCAACGGCTTGGCCTCAAAACCGTCGGCGTTGCCGCGAATGCTCTTGGCCTGCCTCGATGACAGGCTGAGCAGCGTCTGCTTGGTGACCGACGGCGCCGCATAGAGCTTGTCGGTAATGCGCTTCACCGCCTCCAGCACCTGGGGCTGCAGGGCGTCGCCCTGGGTCGGGGTCAGACCGATCACCACCAGGTACTTCGAGCCGAAGATCTTCTCGATGGTGTTGGTCGCCTTGATGTACGGGTGGCTCTGCGGCACCACGGCAGCCGGGTTGATGATGACCTGCTGCTTGGCGGCAAAGAACGCAAAGAACGCCGACAGCGCCAGCACGATGGCGATGACCCACCGTCGGTGGTCCACCACCCAGGTCACGTACCGTTCCAGGGGCAGCGAACTCTTCAGCCCGCTCGTATGAACAGAATCTACCGCTGCGGTTTTCGATATTTGCGTCATGAGTCAGGCATCAGCACGTGAAGGAAGGGTTGGGGCAACATCGCTTTCGTTCTGGGGAGCGATTTGTGCTTTGAGGAGGTGTTTCTGGACCTTCGCCGAGGCGGTGTAGGGGAACGTATCCACGACGGTGCACCGGGTCGGGCACCAGCCCTCGAAGGCTTGCGCCAGCACCGCCCGCAGTTCGGCAACAACGGCGGCGGGCTCGGCATCGGGCGCCGCGACCCAGGCCAGAACGCTGCGACCGCTGCCCGGCTCGCAGATCACCAGCGCCGCATCCGCGACGCCCGACACCTGTCTGGCCCGGTGTTCGACCAGGGCGGAGCTGAGGGGAGCGCCACCGACCAGCAGCGAGTCGCTCAGCCGATCGCTGACATCGAGCCGTGCATCGGCCTGAAGGGTCGCGAAGTCGCCGGTCGCCAGCCAATCGTCCTGCTCGGCGCCGACAGCGACCCAGTGTCCCCGCACCATGAGTTCCCCTGCGCCCTCGGCCACGCATTCCGCATCGTCACCTCGCACTGCCAGCTCGATGCCGAATACCGGCTGGCCATGCCCCAGCGCAGTCGCGCTGCTATCGAACCGTTCAATGGTGGCCAGCGGCGAGGTCTCGGTCATGCCCCAGGCGTGACACACCTCGACGCCCAGTCGCTCCTGAATGAAATACGCCACCTCGAACGGCAGGCGGGTTCCTCCGACAACAGTCCGCCGCAACGTGCTGAAACGCTGCCCGGTCGCCTGCATGTAGCGAGCAAGCGCCAGCCAATGAGCCGACACTGCACCCAACACGGTGACCTGATGCTCTTCGATCCACTGGAACCATTGAGCCGGATCACGGGTTGGCGGAACCAGGATCAGCTCGGCGCCCACCATCGGGCACACGAACGGAGCGCCCCAGGCGCTGGCATGGAAGTTTTGCATCAGCGGCAGGACCCGGTCGGCGCCGGTCAGGCCCATCGCGTCCGGCAAGGCGCAAGCCCAGGTGTGCAGCAGCGTCGAACGGTGCGTGTACTCGACGACTTTCGGCGTGCCGGTGGTGCCGGACGAGTAACAGACGTGGGAAAGGGAGTCCTCTGGAAACTGTGCCGACACATAGCCCACCGCCCCCTCGGCGTTGCGATGGGTCATCGCGCGCACCGCAGATCCTGGCAGCAGCCCCTGAAAAGCCTGTACCGCGCCGGCCGTAGCGGCATCATGCAGCACCAGCTTCGGGCGAATCTGTTGAAGGAAGAGCCCCAGGTCTTCCGGGCGATGCTGTGGGTTCAGCAGGTGAGTGACCACGCCTTGGTCGAGCGCCCCGTAAAGCCAGGCCATCTGATCGAGCGAGCTCAGGCCAAAGCTGACGAGCGCATCGCCAGGCTGGAACCCGAGGGCATGGAGTTGCGCGGCGCAATCGCGAGCGGTATCGGCCAGATCTGCGTAGCTCTGGCGTTGGATGGCGCCATCAAGAGCGATGGAAGTTACTTTCACTGCGGCGTGCACCCTTGCCGCATGCTTGAGCACATCATGGACATGGAGCGGGAGGGTTTTCACTCTCGCAGTCGGGTATTGCACGGGTTTAGCAGAGATAGTGTTCATGCGGCCATGGTAGAAATCGCCGCGCTTTGCCCACAATGGAACCGATGTACCATGGCGTCCTGCCACGCCAACTGCTCGGTTCAGGCGAATTGCAGATAGGCCTGGGTCAGCTCGTGACGGGGCCCCTCGAAGACCTCCCGCGCCTTGCCGCACTCGATCAGCCGTCCCACGCCCTCGACCTTCCAGAACACCGCCACCTGATCGGCAACCCGGCGGGCCTGACTCAGGCTGTGGGTAACCAGGACAATGGTTCTCCGCTGCGAAAGGCTTGAGATGAGCGCCTCGATGGTTTGCGTCGAAATAGGGTCGAGGGCACTGCAAGGCTCATCCATCAGCAGCACCTCCGGCCCGAGCACCAGCGCCCTGGCCAGGCACAGGCGCTGTTGCTGCCCGCCAGACAGCGCCAGCGCCGGGCCGTCGAGGCGATCATGCACCTCATCCCATAAGCCCACTTCCTTGAGCGACGCCTCGATCCGCGCATCGATCTCGTCCCGCGCCTTGATTCCATGCTGCCGCAGCGCGAACTCAAGATTCTTGCGAATGGAGAAGGGAAACGGGTTGGGCCGCTGGAACAGCATGCCAACCTGGCGGCGCAACTGGGTCGGGTCCTTCAACAGGCGCTTGCCGTCCATCCAGCTGAAGCTGATCGAACCTGATACCGAGCACTCGGGAACCAGGTCGTTGAGGCGGTTCAGGCAGTGCAGCAGGCTGGACTTGCCGCAGCCAGAGGGACCGATCAGCGCCGTGACCGAGTTTCGCGGTACCCGCAGGTTCACACCCTCGACCACCACCCGCTTGCCGTAGCTCACCGACAGGTCCTGAATCTCGATATACCCTTCGGCCGCGGTATTCAGGTGCGTAACAGTGCCAGCGATGCTGGGCACGGCTCGCACCGAGGATTCGAGCGTTGCCGCCCCGGTCTTGTTGGTCATGGTCAGTAACTCCCTGTCGTTGTGCCAGTCATGCGCCGCTGCATCCACCGGGTCAGGGCATGCACTGCGAAACTCAGCAGTGCCAGGAGCAGAAGAAGCGCGAGGGCCGATCCATAGGCGTTCGGCGTGCCGCCGGGTACGTTGGTGGCCAGATCGTAGATATGCACCGAGACACTGCGCCCAGAGTCGAGCAGGGACTCCGGCATCCGGTCCGAGTAACCGCTGGTGAACAGCAATACCGCCGTTTCGGCCAAGGCCCTGGTCAGCGCCAGCACGATCCCGGCGCAAATCCCCGGTAGCGCCACCGGCACCATCACCCGCAACAGCACGGCCTGCCGCGACAACCCCAGTGCCGCACCACCCGCGCGATGAGCCGTGGCCGCCGCTTCCAGCGAAAACGCCAGCGAGCGGGCCAGGGTCGGAAGGATCATGCAGGCCAGGGTCAGGCCACCGGCCAGGATGGAGTAACCCAACCCCAATTGCCGACAGAACAGGCTGAGACCGAAGAGACCGAACACCACGGACGGCACGCCGGCCAGGATGTCGAGGCTGCAGCGCACAACCGTTGCAGGCCAGCCACCGGGTTTGAATCCTTCGGTCAGCATCACTGCCACCCCGAACGACAGTGGCAATGCGGCTGCCAGGCTGATCAACACGATGCCCAGCGTCGAAACCAGGATCGGCGCGATGCCGCCGCCACGGCCGGCATCGACCGGACTGGACGACAGGAACTCCCAGCTCAACACCTGGAGCCCGTTGCCGAACACCGTGAGCAGCGGCCACAGCAGCATCGCGATCGCCCCGAGGGCCAAGCCGTAAAGCAATGCCGTCCAGGCCAACTCCTTGAGTCGGGCCAAGCTGATCGACCTCATACGCCCATCTCCCGCTGACGCCGGCCAACCCATTCGCCTGCCGCCACCAGCACACTGACCAGCAGCAACATCAGCAAGCCAGCCACGAACAGCGAGGCCCGGTGATCGCCCATGGCGTAGGGCATCTCCAGCGCGATGTTGGCCGTTAGCGCCCGAACGGGCTCGAACAACGAAGTGGGTACCTGCACGATATTGCCGCAGACCATCAGGACCACCATGGTTTCCCCGATGGCCCTGGCCGCGCCGAGCACCATGGCGGAGAAAATGCCTTGCTTCGCCGCCGGCACGACAATGCGCAGCAGGGTCTGATTCTCGGAAACACCCAGTGCTGCAGCGCCCTGTACATAGGCGACCGGGACCGTCTGGAGGGCTGACTGGGTCAGGACGGTAATGGTCGGGATGATCATCAGGGCCACCACCAGAACACCAGCCAGCAGGCTGGCTCCCGGAGGGCTCCACAGGTTGATGATCGGCACGATGGCACTCACGCCCCAGAGGCCGTAGACCACCGTCGGCACAGCCGCACTGAGCTCCACCAGATTGCGCATCAACCGCGCCAGCCCAGTGGGTGCCTTGAACGTGGTGACCAGCGATATGGCCAGGCTCAACGGCGTTGCCACCAGCAGCGCCCCGACCGTCAGGTAGAGGCTGGCCACGACCATCGGCGTCATGTTGAAACTGGCATCCCTCGGCCACCAGCCTTCGTCGGTGAAGAACCGGGTGAAGCCTCCCTTGCTGATCAGCGGGAGCGCCTCCCCCAGGAGAAACGCGACGATCAGGAACACGATCGCCGCCCCGAGCAAGGCCAGCATGGTCATTGCCGACCAGAACGCCCAACCGCGCAGCGCCGACGGCGGCGGTGAGATCGACTCAACGATAGGTAGTGTCATGAAGCGGCCCTGGCCAGCAACGCCGGTCGTTATTTCACGACCGGGATGAAGTACATCCGCGTGACGAAGTCCTCGGCCTGCTTCGATTGCGCATAGGCCACGAAGTCCTGGACCTGCTCATTCAGCGGCGTCTTGTAGACCAGGTTCAGGTCACGGCTGATCGCATACTGCCCCGAGGCCACGGAAGCGGTCGAAGGTACCTGGTCGCCCATGGGGATCAGGCGAATGGCCGCGCCTTGCCCGGCTTCGTATTCCGCCGAGCCGATGGAGACGTAGCCCACAGCGGCAGGCGATCCGGCGACGGTCTGAATCCCCTGCTGGTTGTCGCCGATGATGGCGTGGGCCTTGATGTCCTTGTAGGGAATGCCGAAGAAGCTGCTGAAGATCTCCAGCGTGGAGCGGCCTTCGGCCTTGCTCACCACGGTGATGGGCGCGTCGTCGCCGCCTACTTCCTTCCAGTTGGTGATCTGGCCGGTGTAGATCCCGATGACCTGCTCCTTGCTCAGCCCGGCAACCGGGTTGCTCTTGTTGACGATCATGCCGATGCCGTCCTTGGCGATCAGTGCATGCTCAAGATCCTGCTCATCGGGCTTGAGGTCGCGAGAGACCATGCCAAGCACGGCGGTACCGCTGCGCACATCCATGATGCCGCGTGCACTTCCGCCCGCCTGCACCTCGATGCGAACCCCCGGATGCTCCTGCTCATAGGCCTTGGCCAGCTCGCTGATCAGTGGCGCGATAGTGCTGGCACCGACGACGCTGACGCGCATCGCCTTGGTGTCAGCCTTCGGTTCTGCTTCGCGGTTACAGCCAGACAGGCAGAGCAACGCCCCCAGCATCCACAGCGCAGGCACACCAACGTGCCGGGCCGCCCAGGTTCTTGTTTTCATCGTGTTCCCCAGCTTCTTCCATGAAACGCACCGAATGACCGATGCGTCGTGATCTGACTCATGGTAGGGGGTAGCGGCCTGGGCTTTGAATAGAAGCTATGTACTATGGCCCGTCGCCAGCAGCCTCCCGACAATTGTCGCGGCAAGGGAATGCCCTTGAAGCCTAATGGGAGGACAAGAAATGCAAGAAGCATCTGTCGGCACTCAGCCAACTTCACACGCCCCGATCGACCTACGCTCCGTCAGCCGCCGCGAAGTGCTCGGCACCGAGCACAACAAGAGCGACGGCTACTTCAACCTGCTGGCCTACATCGCCTCGAACGCGATCGCAGGCGAGATCATGGCGGTGGAAAACTACTCGGAAATGGTCCCGCTGATGCCGGACACCGAGAGCAAGATCGAGACCGTCAAGCAGGCTCACGAAGAGTCCAAGCACATCCAGATGCTGGCCAGCCTCGGCAAGCGCCACGACTACAACGTCATGCGCGAGATCGTCGAACCGCAGTGGTTCAACATCCGCCGCCACTTCAGCACCGCCGTGCAGAACAAGGATCTGGCCGCCTGCCTGGTGATCCAGGACCTGATGACCGAAACCATGGCCATCGTGCTGTACCGCACCTTGGTGCGTCAGGGCGACCCGGACACCGCAGCACTGGCCAACAAGATCCTCGACGACGAGCTGGAGCACCTGGAAATCGGCCTGGCGCGCATCCGCAGCCTGATCGCCCAGGATCCGGAAGGCGTCCACGAGAGCCTGAAATGGGCTCACCACCGCGTAATGCCTGAGCTGTTCAGCATGGTCAGCACCGGCTGCCACTTCCTCTGCGACCGCCTGAACATCGATTGCGCTTCCCTATCGCTGGGCGACCTGAAGACCGACATCGACGAAATCCGCATCGAGGCGCTGGATACCTACGTCGAGACCCTCGACAAGGCCGACTTCGACCCGGTGGTAACTGCCGCCCTGATCGAGTCGATGCAGACCTACGGCGGTACCCCGTCCTTGAACGCAGGGCTGGCCAACGCCTAAGCGTTGTTTCAGCCCGCCCATCAGTAACGGCGGAGCTTGTATGTCCGATAACACGACCTTAGCGCAGGGTGTTCGCGCCTTCTTCGAGTTCCTGCTCATGGATGGTGCCCTGCTCATTGGGCTTTTCCTGCTGGTCACCTGGTCCGTGGTGATGTTGCAGCAGAAGATGCCCTTTCAGGCGACCCAAGGCTCGCTGCTTGGCTCATCTGGCTGGCGTTCGGCCTTTGCCGCCAGCGTGGGCGGCGTGATTACCCCGTTCTGCTCGTGCTCAACCATTCCCGTGCTGAGCGGCATGCTCAGGGCGGGGGTGGGCTTCGTTCCGAGCTTCGCCTTTCTGGTGGCGTCCCCGGTGGTCAACGAAGGCGTCTTCATCCTGCTGTTCCTGACCGTCGGCTTCATCCCCGGGGCGGTATTCATCATCGCCGGCCTCGCCCTGACTTCGGCTGCCGGCGTGATCGCAGGCCGCCTGGGCATGGCCAGGCACGTCACCATCACCCCGGCGCCACAGAGCAGCGCAACCTTCCTGGGGCAGAAAGTCGCGGCCTGGCCGGGCTGGCAACCGGCAAGCCGCTTCGCCTGGCTGGCCGCCAAACAGGAACTGCGTACCGTCGCACCGTACCTGCTGGTCGGCCTGCTGATCGGCGGCCTGATCTACGGCGCGGTGCCCAAGGACATGCTCATGGGCCTCGTCGATCGCTTGCCAGCCGCCTGGCTCTATCTCGCCTGCGCCCTGGTCGGCGTGCCGCTCTATATCTCGCCCATCGCAGCACTGCCCATCGGCTTCGCGTTGATCGAGAAGGGCTTCCCGGTCGGACCGCTAGTGACCTTCCTCGTGGCCGCGATCGGCACCAGCCCGCCCGAGGTGATGCTGCTGTTCAGGCTTTTCAGACTCCCGTTGGTGATAGCCCACACCCTGACCGTCGTTCTCTGCGCCCTGGCGCTGGGCCTGGCCGTCGCTCTCGTGCTGTAACCACTCAATCAAGAGGGACAAGACATGTTCGGTTTCTTCAACAAGGCCTCGGACGCAGATATCGTCCAGGTCAAACGCGCGCTGGGCAACGAGGCCGTAGTGGTGCTCTCCGCCAGTTGCTGCATGCCCGGTACCAACGAAGTCGATGAGCAGATCGAGAAAGCTGCGCAGGCGGCTCTGGCTGCCGCCAAGCTCGACTGGCCGGTGCTGACCGTCACCGTGACCACGGCACAAACCATCCTGCCGAAGATCACCTCCGAGCTGAATGCAGCCGAAGGCGCACTGGCCCAGCAGGTGTCCGAGCTGTTCATGGCACACGGCCTGAGCGCATTCCCGATCGTCATCGTCGATCAGAAACTGCTGTCCTACGGCGGCGTACCTGACCAGGCGATGATCCAGGGCGCGTTGCCCACTACCACGGCGCCCAACGTGGCAAGCGGAGGAGCCCGATGAACACGCCTCTCCAGACCGCACGCCATGGAGGGCGTGTCTTCCTCACTGGTGGTACCGGTTTCCTGGGAGCCTTGATGGCCGCCCAGATGCTCAGCGATGGCTGGGCGGATCATCTGGTTCTGCCGTCCCGCCATGAAGTGGAAACCGGCAGCATTCCCGAGGAGGTCCAGCGCGAGCTGTTCGCCCTGGGCAAAAAACCGGACGACGTTGCCGGACAGATCACCACGGTTCACTGGCAAGGCGCCGAAACCGCCACGGTCGAGCTGCTGGAAAACACCCTGCGCGCGGGCAAGGTGGACACCATCGTTCACTGCGCTGGGTGCCTGGACTACTTCGACAACGACGCCCTGCAGGCAATGAACGTCGATTTCACCGAAAGGCTGACCATCGCGGCAAAGCGTGCTGGGGTGAGCTTCTTCATTTTTGTATCCACTGCCTACTCGGCGGGTTACTCCGGTGCACCAGTGCCCGAAACCGCTCTGAGCGAGCCGCCGAAAGACCCGACCAACTACACCCTGACCAAGCGCGCTGCGGAGCGAGTGGTTGCCGAGTGCGGCATCCCGTTCCTGGTGGTCCGGCCGTCGATCGTCATCGGCAGCTCGGTGGACGGACGCTACAGCGGCAAGCGCTATGGCCTGTATCAGCAATGGATGGGCATCGAACGGCTGCTGTCGGACCGGCACCACGCCGAGCTGCACACCGTTGCCACTGACCAAGCGCTCAACCTGCTGCATCAGGACGTGTTCCAGGCCAGTATCGCCAGCATCTTCCGCTGGGTGCCGGCGGGGGAATATGTGAACCTGGTGGTGGACGACCAGACCAGCCCGTCCATGCGCGACCTGTGGCGAGTCTTCTGCGAGGTCACCCGCCCTAACACGGTGATCTTCTACGACAGCCTGCAGGACGTGGACCTCAAGGCCATCAACATCCGCCAGCGCGGCTACCTGACCTTCGCCCAGACCAACCTGGAGATCGGTGCTTACCCATGGGCGTTCGATCGCCAATGGCTGCGAACCTTGCGTGAGCATGGACTGCACTTCACCGAAACCACGATGGAAACGCTGAAGGTGTGCCAGGACCGGTTCGTTCGCTCCTCCCAACCCATTCAGCGCTACCTCGAACGCTTTGCTGCGGATCTGCCGGCACGTACCGAGTTCCGCCACCACCTGGACACCCTGGACCTCGCCGCCAATGAACATGCTTGATACCGCAGCCACAAGGCTGGAACCCTGGCAGCGGGAGCTGATGCACATCGCGTCCGTGGTGGGCGACGACCTCGACCGCGAGGCCAATGGCGCCGACTCACCGCGCACGCTCTGGTGGGGCGGCGCGTACTCCGACCTGCTCGCCATGTGCGCCGATGCCTTCCGTGGCGAACTGCTTATCGTAGATCACGAGCCGCGCTCCCTCCGTAAAAGCACGGCGCTGGTCAGCAAGGCCCGGGCCGTTCGACTCATGGCACTGCCTGACCTGTCCCGCGATGCCGGTGTGATCGAGACGCTGCTCCAAGGTGCGGTGCTGCGCGACATCGACGGCTACCTCGCCCTGGAGGAAAAGCTGCGCTTCGGGATCGAGCGCTCTCCTGCCGTAACGACAGGTTGGGCCAGTCGGATCGTCATGGACTTCACCCTGAACCGGGTCAGCGCCGAAGCCGAGCAGCAACTACTGGCCGAGGCCTTCCGCGCACTCAGCCTGACCGGCTCCGTTGTCTGCGGGGTACTGGTGAGCGACGAGCCATTGGCGTCCCTGCACAACGTCCGCTCCGCGCCGGCCGGCGCACCGCTCAGGATTCCATCCGAGACCGCTGTTATTGCTGCCTTCGAACGCGCGGGTTTCCATGGGATAACCCTGCACTGGTCGGCGACGGCCTCTGAAGCCATCGACAGGATCGGTGATGCCGAAGTCCGGATGTGCACGGTGCAGGCCTACAAGGGCAAGCAAGGACCTTGCTGGGAACTGGGCCAGGCCGTCATGTACCGGGGGCCGTGGAGCGAGGTCCGTGACGACGATGGCCACGTGTATCGGCGCGGGGAGCGCGTCGCGGTGTGTGCCAAGACCTACGACCTCATGATGCGGGCACCCTATGAAGGTTCGTTCCTCGGGCTGCGCAGCGTGAACGAGCCGCCACTGGCCGAAGCGGTGCTGTTCGACTGCAATACGCCGGCATTGAGAGACCCGAAGGTGACCAAGGGGCTGATACCGTTTGAAGGTGCCCAAGCAGCGGCCTGCTGCTCCTCTGTAAGTGGATGTTGCTAGCCCGGCCCTACTGAGCCTGCACCTGTCGCGGGGGTATCCGTTTGCCCATATAATCGAGAAAAATATGCTTATCAGAAGCCTGCCTTCAGGCTTCTGGTGCGCTCATGACGGCACGGAGAGCGGAACATGGAAAAGTTCGAAAACGGCTGGGAAGTGCTTGGTAAAAGCATCGAATCGCCACCACTGTCGGACCTTGATGTGGACTGCGTTGCTGTCGGTATCGCCTCGGTGAATGGCCCAGCGGTTCACTTCGAACAGTTACTCCTCCTGCAAGGCGAAATCCACGAAGAGCCAGAAACCCTGCAGAGCCATTGCGCTTCCCTCGTCGCCCTCTGGGCCGCGGTCAAAGCTCCCTCATTGATCGATCTCGGAAAATGCACCTGCATCGGCCGCCGCCTGTTCCTGCAGGAGCCAACGCTGGGCAGGCGCTTTGCAATTGATGCCACTCCGATCAGCGACAACCACCTCCTGTTCGCGGTGATCAGTTCGACCAAGCGCTGGAGCGATGTGGAGACCATCAAGGCCATCGTGGCTGACCTGGTCCGGCAAGCCAATGAGCTGCACTCGTCCAAGACGCCGGCCTACGTTGCTCCACAAACCCAGGAAAATGAGGAACTGGACTGGTACCAGTTCACCGCCCGGGAGCTTGAGATATTGAAACTGGTTGCCAGCGGCATCAGTAACAAGCAAATCGCCCGCGAGCTTGGGTCGAGCCCTAATACCGTACGCAACCAGATCCACGCGCTTTTCCGCAAAGCTAAAGTGACTAATCGGACTGAATTGGCACTTCGGGTTGCTGCGGCGATATAAGCGAATTGACGCCACGATCCGGTGGGCACCGTTTACCGAGCTGAAACAGGTATCCCGATCCCGTATCTAGAAGGGAGAGTCGCTTACCTCATACTCGGCAGCGTCCAGCACCAGCTCAGGCTCGTCCTTCAGGACGTCCTTTGGCATCCGCCCCCCGAGGATGGAGTTCGACGAGCCAAACCAAAACGCCATCCCCCAGCCATTCTTTTTGGCAGCCAGCGTAGCGATGACAGGGACCAAGCCGGGTCGAGGGCAGTAACCTTCCGCGGGGTCGAAAGCGTAGATAGGGAAGTAGTCGATGCCTTCATGCTGGAGGGCGAAAACTTTCCCTGCACGCCGCCATTCACCCACCTGGGAACACTTTAGGTCTGGGTTCAACTGAGCGAGCTCGGCAACCTGTTGAACGGTTAGCCAATCCCCGCTCTGCAGAATGCGTGTCTTTCCCTTGGCCAGCATGGCGGACTCGCGTTGCTGGGTCGGGCGCACAGGTTTCTGAGAACTCATGATAGGTTCCGAGCCACGCAGTCACAGGATCTGAAGGCCAAGTATAGCTAGCCATGCCTGGCGGTCGCCTGATGAACCGCGGCTGCGGCTCAAGCGGTCCAGAAAAATCTGCGTTTGATTCAAGATGCGCTCAACCCGTGCATCGAGCTCTCACCTAGAGGATTTGGCCTGCTGGCTTCGGAACGCCGGCTCAATCTGCTTCACTGCTTCGCGCTCCTCTACGGTCAGGAACAAGGCAACAGAGGTCTAAAGTGTCGTCGATTCCCAGAGTGGACATGCTCGTGGTCACAGGAACCCAACCAGCGGCTCCAAGCCGAGGAGCAGCCGGGAGTGATTCCCCTACCTTCTCGGGTTTAAGTTGACGCCCTTTACCTCGAGGAAGAGGAGGGTTGCACCCCGGATAGATCACTGGCCGATAATAATCCTGGAATGGATAACGTAAGAAGTCTTTAATATCAATGCATGTCCAAGAGTTTACTCCAAGACGATAGTCCTCCTCTACATAGTGGTCAAAGTCATGACTACGAACCCTATAAGTACTCCAATAGGAATCTATCGATACAGGCAGAGGCTCCAAAAACAAGCAATCATCCAGAAATTTATCAAAACTTTCGTACACGATCGCTACGAAATCAAGCAGTTCATATACCCGCCCATTAACCAAGACAACCTCATATGGGGAGCGCCAACCTGACCGAACTTCTTGAATAAGTGCCTTGATATCGTCTCTTAAACGCGGGCAGATAACTTCAAAATCGATATTTTTCTTGAGCTTTTCGTGGAGCAGATGGAGAGCCGTTTCCGCGGGAAGGTGATGCCCAAGGGCGCAGATTCTTTCAAAGAATTGGGCCAACCGCAGAGCCAGCGGATCCTTGTTTTCCGTGGGTTTCGCGTCGCCCAGGCTGCGCCCAGCACAGCCGCTCCACATCACGTGGGGAGGGTGACCATCGCGGCAGAACGGCTGCCCACAGAATTGGCAGCGTGAGATCAAATGGACATTGTGCTTAGCGCAAACTGTTACATGATGATGAAAACGTCTCCAGTAAGAGTAACCTAGCAGCTGGATATCGTCATTCACGCACAATGGACAATAAGAAAGGGTATTTTCAAAGGAATCAAAGCAGTGAGAAGAAAATAAGAACTCTGAGCCTGAATACGAAAAGTCTTTCGTCAACACGCTTCGAAAAGGGTATGAGGTGTGCAAATGCACCAGCTTATTGAATCCGTAACAACCTCGCCATCCCATAAAATCTGCAATCTGTTTCACCTCCCAGCTATACCAGTTTGATGAACGCAGACGGAGTTTTTTAAGATTATTTAAGCCAGGATTTTGTACACGTAGGAAAAAGTGTCTTTCAAGGTAGGAACGGAGCGATTCATCAGGTTGGATACGCAACAGCATGGCTGGCCAGGTTCAGTGGGAACAGGAAAGGGGCAGGAAGCCGGGCGACAGGCCTCGCAGGAGGCGATGAGGAAGGGCTCACCGACTCCTGCGACAGTTTTAATTCTCCAGCGACAGTTTTAATTCTCTAAATTCACCCCCTTGTTTCTATCAGCGTACCGCTTACTCGACCGTCACCGACTTCGCCAGGTTGCGCGGCTGGTCCACGTCGGTGCCCTTGAGCACGGCAACGTAGTACGACAGCAGCTGCAGCGGGATGGTGTAGAGGATCGGCGCCAGCGCATCGGCGATGTGCGGCATGGCGATGACGTGGGTGCCTTCGCCGTTGCTCATGCCGGCCTGCTCGTCGGCGAACACCACCAGTTGGCCGCCGCGGGCGCGGACTTCCTGCAGGTTGGACTTGAGCTTCTCCAGCAGTTCGTTGTTCGGCGCCACGGTCACCACCGGCATGTCGTCGTCGACCAGGGCCAGCGGGCCATGCTTCAGCTCGCCCGCCGGGTAGGCTTCGGCGTGGATATAGGAAATTTCCTTGAGTTTCAGGGCTCCTTCCATCGCCACCGGGAACTGCGCGCCACGGCCGAGGAACAGGGTGTGGTGCTTGTCGGCGAACAGCTCGGAGATCTTCTCGACGGTGGCGTCCATCGCCAGCGCTTCGCCCAGGCGTACCGGCAGGCGGCGCAGTTGCTCGACCAGTTCGGCTTCGACGCCGGCGCCGAGGGTGCCACGCACCTGGCCCAGGGCCAGGGTCAGCAGCATCAGCGACACCAGCTGGGTGGTGAAGGCCTTGGTCGAGGCCACGCCGATTTCCGGGCCGGCCAGGGTCAGCAGGGTCAGGTCGGATTCACGCACCAGCGAGCTGATGCCGACGTTGCAGATCGCCAGGCTGCCGAGGAAGCCCAGTTCCTTGGCATTGCGCAGGGCAGCCAGGGTGTCGGCGGTCTCGCCGGACTGGGAAATGGAGACGAACAGCGTGTCCGGCTGCACCACCACCTTGCGATAGCGGAACTCACTGGCGACTTCGACCTGGCACGGAATGCCGGCCAGCTCTTCCAGCCAGTAACGGGCAACCATGCCGGCATGGTAGCTGGTGCCGCAAGCGACGATCTGCACGTTGCGTACCTTGGCGAACAGCTCGGCCGCTTTCGGGCCGAACGCCTGGACCATCACGTGGTCGGCGCCCAGACGGCCTTCCAGGGTGCGCTGGACCACGGTGGGCTGCTCGTGGATTTCCTTGAGCATGAAGTGGCGGTAGGCCCCCTTGTCGGCGGCTTCCGCGCCTTCGTGGTACTGCACGACCTCACGCTGCACGGCTACGCCGCTGGCGTCCCAGATGCTCACCTGCTCGCGGCGGATCTCGGCGATATCGCCTTCTTCCAGGTACATGAAGCGGTCGGTGACCTGGCGCAGCGCCAGCTGGTCGGAGGCGAGGAAGTTCTCGCCCAGACCCAGGCCGATCACCAGCGGGCTGCCACTACGTGCGGCGACCAGACGATCAGGCTGCTTCGCGCTGATCACGGCCAGGCCGTAGGCGCCGTGCAGTTGCTTGACCACGGCCTTGAGCGCATCGGCCAGGTCGGGGATGGTCTTCAGGGTGTGGTTCAGCAGGTGCACGATCACTTCGGTGTCGGTTTCCGAGCTGAAGACGTAACCCAGGGATTTCAGGTTCTCGCGCAGGACTTCATGGTTCTCGATGATGCCGTTGTGCACGACCGCCAGTTGGTCACCGGAGAAATGCGGGTGGGCATTGTGCTCGGTCGGCGCACCGTGGGTGGCCCAGCGGGTGTGGGCGATGCCCAGTTGGCCGGCCAGCGGGTCGGTGGCCACGGCGGCCTGCAATTCGCTGACCTTGCCGATGCGCCGACGGCGCTCGAGGGTGCCCTGCTGGGTGTAGACGGCCAAACCGGCGCTGTCATAGCCGCGGTACTCGAGACGTTTCAATCCTTCGATCAGAATGGCGGTGATATTGCGCTCGGCGACGGCGCCAACGATTCCACACATAGTCAATGCTCCTGGCTGATAGCGGCACAAATCACGTTGATGCCGCGGGCTTCAATCTGTTCGCGTGCCTCACGAGGCAGGCGTTCATCGGTAATCAGGGTGTTCACGCTGCTCCAGGGCAGCTCGAGGTTGGGGATCTTGCGCCCGACCTTGTCCGACTCGACCATCACGATCACTTCCCGGGCCACCTCGGCCATCACCCGGCTGAGGCCGAGCAACTCGTTGAAGGTGGTGGTGCCGCGAACCAGATCGATGCCATCGGCACCGATGAACAACTGGTCGAAGTCATAGGAACGCAGCACCTGCTCGGCGACCTGGCCCTGGAAGGACTCGGAATGCGGATCCCAGGTGCCGCCGGTCATCAACAGCACCGGCTCGTGCTCCAGTTCGCTGAGGGCGCGGGCGACATTCAGCGAGTTGGTCATCACCACCAGGCCCGGCTGCTGGCCCAGTTGCGGAATCATCGCGGCGGTGGTGCTGCCGCTGTCGATGATGATCCGCGCATGCTCGCGAATCCGCGACACCGCGGCGCGGGCGATGGCCTTCTTGTGCTGGGAGACCGGCTGGGCCTGGTCGGCGATCAGTTCCTGCGGCATGGTCACCGCACCACCATAGCGGCGCAGCAACAGGCCGTTGCTTTCGAGGGCGGCCAGATCCTTGCGGATGGTCACTTCGGACGTTTCGAAACGCCTGGCCAGTTCATCCACACTGACTTCCCCCTGCTCATTGAGCAAGGCGAGGATATTGTGGCGGCGCTGGGGGGTGTTTCGTTTCGACATTCGCGGTTAAGTTTCGATTCGAAAGATAATGGCGGCAATCAAAACCTAAAGCTTTCGTTGGGTCAAGCGCCGTTGGCGAAAAAAGCGATGTGGATAACACTATCCACATGCTGCGGTTATCCACATCCACTGACGCAAAGAAAAAAGGCCGACTTATGCACAGGGCAGGTCGGCCTTTCCTCACGCTGTGAATATCTCAGCTCTTCTTGATCTTCTCCGGCCGTTTCCAGCCATCGATATTGCGCTGACGCGCGCGAGCCACGGCCAGTTGGCCAGCCTCGACATTCTGGGTGATGGTGGAACCCGCCGCGGTGGTGGCACCGGACTGGATATCCACAGGCGCGACCAGCGAGTTGTTGGAGCCGATGAACACGTCCTCGCCAAGGACAGTCTTGAACTTGTTGGCGCCATCGTAGTTGCAGGTGATGGTACCGGCTCCGACGTTGGTGCGCGCGCCGATCTCGGCATCGCCCAGGTAGGTCAGGTGACCGGCCTTGGCACCTTCGCCGAGGTGGGCGTTCTTCAGCTCGACGAAGTTGCCGACATGCGCACGGGCGTCCAGCACGCTGCCCGGACGCAAGCGGGCGAACGGACCGGCATCGCTGCCCTCGCCCATGATCGCGCCCTCGAGGTGGCTGTTGGCCTTGATGATCGCACCCTTGCGCAGGGTGCTGTTGCTGATCACGCAGTTCGGGCCGATCTGTACGTCGTCTTCGATGACCACACGGCCTTCGAGGATCACGTTGATGTCGATCAGCACGTCGCGACCGACCGTGACTTCGCCGCGCACGTCGAAGCGGGCCGGGTCGCGCAGGGTCACGCCCTGGGCCATCAGGCGGCGAGCCTCGCGGAACTGGTAGTGACGCTCCAGCTCGGCCAACTGGCGACGATCGTTGGCGCCCTGCACTTCCATCGGATGCAGGGGTTGCTCGGTGGCGACCACCAGGCCATCGGCCACGGCCATGGCGATCACGTCGGTCAGGTAGTACTCGCCCTGGGCGTTGTCGTTGGACAGCCGGCCCAGCCATTCGGCCAGGCGCTTGCCCGGTACCGCGAGAATCCCGGTGTTGCCTTCGCGAATGGCTTTCTGCGCTTCGCTGGCATCCTTGTGCTCGACGATCGCCGCGACCTTGCCGTCGCCGTCGCGAACGATCCGGCCATACCCGGTCGGGTCATCCAGGGTCACGGTCAGCAGGCCCAGCTGTTGCTCGTTGACCTTGGCCAGCAGGCGCTGCAGGGTCTCGACCTCGATCAGCGGCACGTCGCCGTAGAGGATCAGCACGGTATCGGCACTCAAGGCCGGCAGTGCTTGCGCGACCGCGTGGCCGGTACCGAGTTGCTTGTCCTGCAGGACGAAGTTCAGGTCATCCGCGGCGAGGCGCTCGCGGACCAGCTCGGCACCATGGCCGATCACTACATGAATGCCCTGCGGCTGAAGCTGGCGAGCGCTGTGGATAACATGGCCGAGCATGGAATTGCCGGCGACTGGATGAAGGACCTTGGGCAACGCGGAACGCATGCGCGTGCCTTGGCCCGCGGCGAGAATAACGATATCGAGAGACATTGACTGGCTACCAATCCTGGGTGGTCAGCGCGGTGACCGGAAGAAGTACAGCGGAAAAAGAAAAAGGGTAGCCGAGGCTACCCTTTAACTCAATCGCATCAGAAATACCGGGCTCAGGCCCGATTATTTCTTGCGCATCTGCTGGACGGTACGCAGCTGGGCTGCGGCCTCGGCCAGACGTGCAGCGGCGGCGGTGTAGTCGAAATCCGCGCCTTTTTCGTTCAGGGCCTTTTCGGCAGCGTTGACTGCTTCCTGAGCCTGAGCTTCATCCAGGTCAGCAGCGCGCTGCACGGTGTCGGCGAGAACCTTGACCATGTTCGGCTGGACCTCAAGGAAACCGCCGGAGATGTAGAAGATCTCCTGCGAGCCGCCTTGCTTGGTCAGCGTGATCGGACCCGGCTTGAGGTTGGTGATCAGCGGCGCGTGACCCGGGGCGATACCAAGATCACCCAGGTTGCCGTGTGCAACCAACATCTCGACCAGACCGGAGAAGATTTCTCCTTCCGCGCTGACGATATCGCAATGGACTGTCATAGCCATTTGCTTGCCTCGACCTGATTAGCGCCCCTTGCGGGGCGCCGGGATTACAGTTTCTTGGCTTTCTCGATCGCTTCGTCGATGCTGCCGACCATGTAGAACGCTTGTTCTGGCAGGTGGTCGTAGTCACCTTTGAGGATGCCGCTGAAGCCAGCGATGGTGTCTTTCAGGGAAACGTATTTGCCTGGAGAACCGGTGAAGACTTCTGCCACGAAGAACGGCTGGGACAGGAAGCGCTGGATCTTACGAGCACGGGCAACCAGTTGCTTGTCGGTCTCGGACAGCTCGTCCATACCCAGGATCGCGATGATGTCCTTCAGCTCTTTGTAGCGCTGCAGAACGTACTGAACGCCACGAGCGGTCTCGTAGTGCTCGGTACCGATCACCAGCGGGTCCAGCTGACGGGAAGTCGAGTCCAGTGGGTCTACCGCTGGGTAGATACCCAGGGAAGCGATGTCACGGGACAGTACGACGGTGGCGTCAAGGTGGGCGAAGGTGGTCGCTGGCGACGGGTCGGTCAGGTCGTCCGCAGGTACGTATACGGCCTGGATCGAGGTGATCGAACCTTCCTTGGTGGAGGTGATGCGCTCTTGCAGAACGCCCATCTCTTCAGCCAGGGTCGGCTGGTAGCCTACTGCCGAAGGCATACGGCCCAGCAGTGCGGATACTTCGGTACCGGCCAGGGTGTAACGGTAGATGTTGTCGACGAACAGCAGAA